>Ga0307998_1000808_pt1 | contig 17399 bp, 11 predicted proteins | sample Davwhametageno37_FD_203147 | JGI IMG/M metagenome (GOLD analysis project Ga0307998, IMG submission 203147) | Marine microbial communities from Davis Island wharf, Antarctic Ocean - #37 | ecosystem: Environmental > Aquatic > Marine > Unclassified | place: Antarctic Ocean: Davis Island wharf... | reverse complement strand
CACAGCTACCAAAAAAAAACACCCCTGCAAAAAGCAAAAGGGTGTTTAGTATTATTTTATGTAACTGTTTCAATTATTGTACTCTAACTCTAACCGTTGTTGATTCGGTAATCCAACAATCTTCAAAAGAAAATGCATTATCATTCGTTAAACCATAGAAAAAGCAATCTTCGGTACTTGGGTATTGACTTTTAGCCTGAGCAATTTTTTTATTTGCTTTTTCGGCAACTTCAGCATCAACAGATTTAGCTTTTTGATAGTAATCGGTTGCTAACCACCATCCTGCTTTCACTTTACAGCCATCTGAGTAACATGATTTGCCCCCATAACCGTAAGAATCACCAATTATCATATAGGCATCTCCTGAGTTTGGATTTATCCCCAAAGCATTTTTTGCGGCATTTTTTGCTTCCTGGAACCTTTTACTTATCAGTAAAGCTTTGGCCTTGTTTACGTAAGCATCAAAATTTTTGGAATTATCCTCTTCAAACTCAATTGATTTAGAAAAAAACGAAATTGCTTCAGAATATCTTTCTTTCTTGATCATTCCAATTGCTATGCTATAAGAAGCTTCTGCTGAAGGCTCTATCTTATTTAACGCTATAGCAGCGTTCAAATACAACTCCTCCTCTGCGCATTTTCTTTTATCTAAAAGACTAATTACTTTTTTCAGATATCCAGCATCTCCTTTCATTTCTTCAAATGTTGGTTGGTATAAGCCAATAATATCTTCACATGTAGCAACTTTTTCGAAATACTTTAAAAGATTAGCGCCTGCTGTTTCATAGGTTTTCGCATACTTCGATTTTTCAGCAATGTTAAAATCAACTACTTCAACCAATCTAGGGTAAAGTTCAATTAGTTCTTTCTTTTCTGATAGCTTTTTTGCCACCATGTAATATTTTGATAAAAACAAGTATACCAATGGTGCTGGCCCTATATTATTACCATCTAATTCAAACGATTTATTTAATATTTCAAATGCCGCTGCAGGATCTTTCTTCCGATATTTCATCAAGTCAACGCCTTTCATTCCAAGAACTTTTCCTTCCTCGCCAAAATTCGCTATTCTTAAATCATACAAATTCAACAATGTATCCACAAGAGCATCTTTCAATTCCTCATTTTCTGCTTCATCGGCTTTTTCCATGAGGTAGTTCATCATTTTACTACCTCTGATGTAAAGATTTTTTGATGACCCAGGACAAATGGCTAATGCTGATCTCCACCCCACTAAAGCATCTTCAAAATTATCTTGTTTGTAAAACTCACTATAAAGAGATAAGTTTTTTACACATTCAATACTATCTTCTGCCGTAGTTCCATAGTTTCGCTTTGACTTCTCATTACCACTTTGCGCAATTGCAACTGTGCCTATTAAAAAACTAAGAATTGTTAATTTAAGTGCCTTCATTTTCGCTCTTTTTATTCAATTTTTCTTCTGACAAACCACTTGTCAAATTTATGTGGTGCTATACTTACTCCGATATACAAATTGGTGTATAATTCTGAATATGAATTTGCAACGTTGGTTGTCCTATTACCAATCTCCATTCCAAAATTGAAACTGGTTAATGATTGGCTCTTAACAAGTGGCAACCCTACACCAAAAGTTCCCGCAGTTTGCGTAATTTCATTACCCTGATAAACCTTACCAGTTTTCCCGTAATTCATTCCAAATCGATAACGTGCTACTTTTAGAACTTTCATGATATTTTCAACATCAGGAATATATTGTATACCAATAGCTATGCGTGAAGCAGCAACAGAATTGTAAGATGTCCCCAAGTGCGAATTATCAGCAGCATCCTCTGTTCTATAATCTAACATTAACTTGTATTTGTTATTAATGTCCATAACCGCGCCAAATGCCAATCGTTGAGATTGATTAAAATAGGTTGTTGTTGAGTCATCAAATGCTATAAGATCTTTAATTGTTTCAGAGCTAAAAGGGCCTGCAAAGCTTGCAGCTAATAAAATAGTTGAAACATTCAATTTTTGCTTTGGTTCGTATGTGGCGCCTAGCGATAAATCAACCTTATCATTAAGTTTTCTTACATAAGTTACCCCAAAGTCATAGGTAACTGAATTAATAGAAGCCGTATTTTGAATAATTGAATTATAACTCTGTAGGCCAGGTTCAATTATTGAAGCGGTGCTCGTTTTAATTGTTGACCCGAATAGGTAGTTGATATTAACACCTAATGATATTATATTTAGGGAATCTCGTATTATAGAATAGCCAAAACCTAGATTAAGTTTGTTTATACCTCCTTCACCCTTATATAGCTGTGTTAGCTGTTTTGAATTATCGATCATAGACGTATTTTCGAACTCATAGTTCATTGAAGTTTGAGGCTTTAAACCAAGCGCCATACCCAACCTTCTGCTTAAAGGAAAGGCATATAAAAAGTTATGAATTGCGCCTCCTGCTGAGTTGATGGTATTTGTTCCTAATGTGATTCTTTTTTGCTTACTTACAAAAGAAGCATCAGCAAGTTGCGTATATAACGCAGAGTATGAAGATGGATTCAAGTTGTTTATCATGTAACTTGAATAATTTGCTGTACTTGCCCCGCCTAATGATATATCAGATGATAGAGCACTTGACGACACATCGCCTAACCCATAATAAGAGATTGGTGAATTATTGGATAGTTGGCCCATTGCTGGGCTACAAACCATTATTAAAAATATGAATGGTAATTTATTTACTAGGTGCATTATACTGTAAAACTTCGTTAAGCCCTCGACTTATTAAATTTGGGGCTGCAAATATGTCTTTTTTCAACACATTTTCAAAGAAATGTGCGTCTCCGCCGGAAAAAACGACCTTAAGGTCATTAAATTGTTCATGGTAATGCTCAATAATTCCTGTTACTTCAGATGCAATTCCAAACTGAACTCCTGACAATATTGATTCGGTGGTAGTTTTACCAGTAACCACTAAATTTTCAGAAGGCTCAACTAATGGGAGCTTATCAGTAAATTGATTTAGCGCATTAAATCTCATTCTCATTCCTGGAGCAATGCTTCCTCCATTGTATGTGTTGTTTGAAACAATATCATATTTAATACAAGTCCCAAAATCAATAACTAAAATATTTTGATTAGGAAAAATTGAGTTAGCACCAATAGCTGCAGCTAACCTATCCAAACCAAGGGTTTCAATAGTTTTGTAATCATTTTCAATTGGCACTTTAGTTTGTTGATCAAACTTCATCATTTTAAATGTTTGTTCTAAATAGTCTTCAACCTCAATAGGATGATCAACTACTGAGCACAAAATGCACGACTCAATATTTTTTATTGTTTTAACAACCTCATGAATCCACTTTAAAGTAAGATCGCTATTTGATGACAAAACCTCCACTAACTCCTTGTCTTTAAACAGAGTTAGCTTAGCTGAAGTATTGCCCAAATCAATCACTAAATTCATGGCGGCAAAAATAACCATTTAAGCGGTTACATCTGTTACTATTTTTGTTGCACAGAACGAAATTAATTTTACTTTTGTCGCCTCTTTGACGGTGCGGTAGCTCAGTTGGTAGAGCAAAGGACTGAAAATCCTTGTGTCGGGGGTTCGATTCCCTCCCGCACCACCGTCAAATAAAAACCCTTGATTGTTTCAATCAGGGGTTTTTTGTTTCATATACCTGATACACTAGCCCTATTGGAATAATCCAGATCAAAATGCCGCCAAATAATTACACCTTCTTGAGGCATCACATAAGTTGCAGGAATTGGTAATAGCTACTTTTCGTTTTTGATGCGCATTTATCAAATCTGTCCCAATAGAATTGTATCTAAACTTTATTGCTTAAGAAGGCTCGAACAATACATTAAACTGATTGGAAATTTGATAATCTTTGTCAAATAGCAATTTAAACTTAACATCAAGTTTAGTTGAAAAACGTTCTGACACTTCAAGTTTTCATGGAGAAATTCCGATTACTTGTGTCCCTTTTTGTGTGATTAGTTCTAAGCTCTCTTGTGAATTGCTCATATGTTTATTGCAATGGATAATCATATCAAGCACCAGCTTGTTTACATTTTATTTCAGGCTAAGCCAAAACCAATGCAAATACAGATTGAAGGGCATTTTCAAAACCCATTACTCTTTTTTTATTTCCATTTTATTTAAACAATTCATATCATCAATAAGGTCATGGTAAGCCATCGAAATTTGATCTGATGACGCTTGAATTTGAGTTACGCTTACGGTTTTTAGTCCTAAAACTAAATTACTATCGTCAATCTCTTGATTTACGCCATAATAATTTGCCTCGTGAAAGCTGAGAATAGATTCTGGAGTTAGAAGTTTTTTATTGGCAACCAATTCAGAAAAATTTTCTGATCGTTGTTCAATTACCTCAATTGGGTATAAAGTGTACGAACACCAAATATATGCTCCCTTGAAAGGCAAAACCTCAATCTTTTTTACTTCACCATTCCACCTTAGTTGTATCAATTCCTTTTTGAGGCAATCAACCAATATCAAAGTAAATGGTTCTATGTTTTCAAAGTTTTCTTGATTTGAAAATTGGCTTATTGATTCGAAAGAAAAGGAATTCAATAGTATTCGCCCCCTACTTCTGGCATAATTTCCCCTAGAAATATGTTTTTTATCCGCACCATTAAGAAGGCAAGCTAACCTGCCATTTTCTGCTGACGCGATCCAGGTACCACCTGCTTCTTGGTCTTTTGGAAACAATACTTTTTTTCCTTTAACCTGATAAACCGAAGGCAATAAAGTTGGCCTTGCTATTCTCTCATCTCTATTAGAGGTTAGCACTATTTTCTCATCATTCAGACAATAAGTTACCGTACACATTTAGTTAAGGAAAACTTTATTTTTAATAGTAACAAAAATACTTTTGCTACTGACACATAATGTAAGCTCCATAACAATTCTATCTAGCTTTAATCTGGCAGTTTTGATAAAAAACACAACTTAAAAAAATTATTAATTTGATATAGAATTTTTACTTCTTTTGCACGCCAAAATTAGAGTTATGTTTAATCTAAAAGAAATTTTCTCCATCACCTTAGTTCTCTTCTCAGTTATAGATATAATTGGCTCAATTCCTATTGTCATAGAATTGAGAAAAAGAGAAGGTGACATCCATTCGTTAAAGGCTACTTTAATATCAGGTGGCTTAATGTTGACTTTTCTGTTTTTAGGAAACTCTATTTTACAATTGTTTGGTTTAGATGTGTCTTCGTTTGCTTTAGCAGGAGCTGTAATTATGTTTTTACTGGCCTTTGAAATGATTTTAGGTATTACGCTTTTTAAAGGTGATACAGATTCAAGTGGAAGTGGCTCAGTTGTTCCGTTGGCTTTTCCATTGATTTCAGGTGCAGGAACATTAACTACAATTTTATCTCTAAGAGCAGTGTATTCAGTGCCAAATATTATGGTTGGAATTGTTGTTAATCTTGTTTTTATCTACATAGTTTTAAAAAGCACCACATGGCTTGAGAGAAAAATTGGAAAATCAGGGTTTAGCATCTTAAGGCGCGTTTTTGGTATTATCTTACTAGCTATTGCTATCAAGATATTCAAGGAAAATTTTTAACAAAAAAATCGCACAATGGCGCTTTTTTTCATGAATACCCTTATGCTATTTCCAGCAATTGATAACTACATCTAGATCTTTCGCTGTTCTATCCGTTTTGTCTTTTTTGACTACTATAAATTTCATTCTGTTAACTACTCCCGTTGTGATTCCGAAAAACTCATTAGGAATGATAGTAAATTGGAATTTCCCGTCACCTGTATAGGTCATCTTTAAATCAGGGTTGCGGCTTGCCGTAAAATAATTTGTAACTTCATAATCTGCTTTTGCAGCCGTCGCAGATGTTGAATCCCATGCTGCAGCATATACATAAGCTTCATCTTCACCTAAGTTTAAAAGAGCTGATTCAGTTTCTAAATTGTTATCATAAATTACAGAAAAAACATCATCTAAAAAAGGAACCGAAGGAAATGCTCCGACAAGTAATGCTTCGGATTTCGGTGCTTCCAAGCCCAATTCCAAATCTTCAGTTTTATAATCAGGGTCGCCATATCCGCCTCCATCTTCTGGTTTAACCAACATTTTGATGTCATTGTCATAAACATCCTTAATATCAACTTCGTAAAATTCGGTTGGTATCATTGTATAAGAAAAAACGGTCGATGTTAAATCGGTAGGGTCAACACGTGTCATTTTAAGTTCGGGGTTTGAGCTTTTCCATGCTTGGGTTCCAACTCCATTCACATATTTATGTCCTTGACCGTGCTCAGCAGGACTCCAAGTCCAAATGTACATGTCAAGTCCAATTTTACCTTCATCAACAATCGATTGATTATCGCACTTTGAGATATCCACAAATAGCGTAATTTCTTCATCCATTAACGCTCCTTCTGGTTCGTGCCAGAGCTTTTGGCTAAAGCCAGAAATACTTAAAACTAATCCAAGTAGTACTAATATTGATTTTTTCATATTACTGTTTTCTTGAAAATTTAAATTTATACGATGATCTTGGCTCGTCAACACAATTTTTTGTGAATTGTACATTTAGTTCTTGATCTACTTCTCTTATCGGTCCATTTAGGTTCAATTCGATTAATTGACCCTCACTTGTTAAAAGAGTTACCATAGTAGGAAAACTATCATCATCAAATGACCAAGTTCCACTTGCGCCGAAAAAATTATTCGCCATGTTTCCGCTAGCAGTATACGTTTTAGAGGCAGCCATAAACTCCAAGCTAATAGGTGACGCTTGATTTGTGAAAAAAGCAGAAACTTCTAGCTCATCTTTATTAACAGACACTTCATCTACCATCGTTACTTCACTAATTGTCCAACTGTCGCTAATTCCATCCACTTTACTAGATGGATCTCCTATTGGCACATCAACATCTGGTTTGCATGATAATGCAATCAAACCAATTGATAAATACATTAAAATCTTTTTCATAATATCTAATTTTAGCAACCTCCTGTTTCGTTTAATTCAAATAATTCATTTTTCTCGGCTATCGGAAACTGAAGAATCATACCGTTACAATCCCAATTATCATTTCTAACCTGAACAGTTTCTCCATTCAAACCTTTTCTTTTCATTACAGACATCCAATCGCCTTCTCCAACAAACTCTTTTCTTCTTTCAAGTTGAACTCTTTCCAACAAACTTGAATATCCTTGAGTCGCAGATACAGTGTTTCTTCCAGCACCATAGGCTCTTTCAATAATTTGATTCACATCGTCAACAATGGTTTGCTTATCACCATTTATCATAGCAAGTGCTTCTGCTCTTGTTAGAAGTATCTCTGTTAAATTCAAAAGCGGCACATCAAACACTTGATCATCGAATTTATTCAATTTTATTTGTTCCGTTGGTGTTCCCAAATTTTCAGGAACAAACCAGTTTAAACGTGCATCTGCGGTATCAAATATATTGAACAACTCAGTTGACGCAATCAATGTAGGGTTTTTAATTGATGAAGACCAATTATTTCGATACCCGCCTGAACGATTGTTAGAGGTTTCGCTTTTAATTTTAAATATATCCTCCGTTGTGCCATCTATAACAAATCTACTCCCGCTGGTTAAACTAAATAATCCTGACGAAATGATATCGCTGCATTGATCTGCCGCTTTTTGATACTCTAATTGATTCAAGTAGACCTTTGCCAACAATGCTTTAGCAGCATATTTTGAGGCATATATTCCATTATCTTCTTTTAAGTTTGCTATAGCAAATTCCAAGTCTTCAATTATTTTTTCATAGGTTTCAGCTACAGTTGATCTTGCTATAGGCTCGCGAATTGGTTCAAGGACAACGGCAACACCAGGATGAGAATTGTCGGCGGTATAGCCATAAGGGTGAGCAAACAACCTAGCTACTTCAAAATGACAAAGCGCTCTTAAAAACCTTCCCTCAGCCTCCAAAGCGATTCTTTGCTGTTCTGTTAGGCCTGTTACAAAATCAAAATTTTCTAAGATGGTATTCACTCTAAATATGGCAACATAAAATTCGCCATAAAAATTACCAATTGAGCTATTAAAAAATAACATGTTATGGCTGTAAACTTCATCAAAATCATCATTTGATTGCGGCGCTTCAACGTTATCACTTAACAATTCATGATACTTTTGAGCATTGCCGTTTACAGTATTTCCTACAACATCATATGCTGCGTTTAATATCAACTGCAAATCATCGCCTGTTTGAATGGCTTCTTCTTTTAACATTTTAGTTTTTGGCGGGAATTCTAAGTTTTCGCAACCAATTAATCCAACAAAAACAAATAGAACTGTAAATATCTTTTTCATCATCTTTATTTTTTAGAAGCTAATGCTAAGGTGAATGTTAAACGTTTTCTCTTGAGGTGGAGTTAAGTATGTAATTCCAGCACTCATGTTTCTATCAGCTGCATTTTCAAAGTCACGCGCAATTTCAGGATCTAAACCAGGATAAGCAGTTATAACAAACAAGTTTGTAGCACTTGCTCCAATTCTGATACTGTTAAATTTTGAACCTTTAAGTTGGCTAGCGTTAAAGGTGTAACCTAATGCCAACCTTCTTAATCTCACATATGATGCATCGTGTAACCACAAATCGGTGTTAATCCACGGAGTTGGTGATCCATAAGTTTCGGTATCAAGAGTTAACCTAGGATACTTTGCTTCGTCGCCAGGTTGCTTCCAACGGTCGTATATATCAGTTCTCATGTTCCAATCGGTAACCACCCCAAGCTGTCGTTTTGATGATGAATCGTATATTTTACCTCCTATTGAATAGTAAAATAGTACTGTCATATCCCAATTTCCGTATCCAAAACTGTTAGTAAAACCACCAACTACATCTGGCAATACATCGCCAACTGCAACTCTATCAGCTGGATCCCAATCTTTGGTTTCAATTCCATCAATATCCAAATATATTGGAGCTCCATCAACTGGATCAACACCTAAATAGCGCACTAAAAAATTTGTTCCAACTGGCGACCCAACCACAATCCTGGTGTCGTTTGTTCCGCCACTTATAGCATCTTCAGAATAATCACCAATACTTGTTATCTCATTGTGGTTATGGGCAATGTTAAATTCTGTTGTCCATTTAAAATTACCTACAAAGTTTTTGGATTTAATTCCGAATTCTATTCCTCTATTTAAAATTGAACCGACATTATCCCAATAATTATCAAACCCATAAGCTTGCGGAACATTTAGGAACATCAAAACATCAGTTGTGTTTTTATTGTAGAAAGTTACCTCGCCGTGAACTCTATCTTCAAAAAGGCCAAACTCAGCGCCAAGATCTAAAGTATTTGAGGTTTCCCACTTTAAGTCAGGGTTATCCAAGTTTTCTGCCCATAATTGGCCATTTCCTCCATATCCATTTCCATCTTCAAGATTTGACGTGTTAAAGGTTTGCTGATAAGCATTAATTCCAATATTTGAGTTTCCAGTTATCCCAAAACTAGCTTTTAGTTTTAGGAAATTCATAAACTTAACGTCAAAGAAATCTTCATCTGACATTAACCAACCGAAAGATCCTGAAGGGAAATAGCCGTACTTATTGTTGGGGCCAAACTTTGAACTACCATCAACTCTAAAAGTAGCTTGGACAATGTACTTGCCTTTGTAAATGTAATTTGCTCTACCAAAAACACTTCTAAAGGATGATTCTTCCGTTTCCATATCACCATAGAAAAGTATTGAACTATCAGTTTCAAATTCTTGATCGATTCTGGCATTTGAAAATTGAGATGAGGTATAGCCCCATAGTCTTTGGGAGTATTGATACTCATAACCGGCCATCAACTTCAGTTTATCATCATCCGTAATTTTTGTTTGAAAATCAAGAACCGCGTTGTAATTGTAGTTGTTAATAAAGGTTTTGTTTCTATCCGAAAACCCTGGTGAATTCACAGATGGATTTATTCTTCCATCCTCCCATTTATCATCTTTAATATCTACGTACTCGTAATTACCATTTGCTATCAAGAAAAGATTTTCCGCTAACTGATAATTTACATTCAAACCGCTTAACCAATGGTACTCGGTTGTTACCCAATCAACATATTCAAGGTTTCTAACTGGATTCACCCCCTGAGTATATTCGCCTGTTGAGTCATCGAATATAGGGTATATCGGAAGTGCTGTAGACATAGCAGCACCAAATCCTCCACTCCATGCTGCATCAACTCTATCGTTGGTTGCTTTTGTCATACTAGCGGTTAACCCTAGCTTTAATTTATCAGTTGGCTTGTAATCCAAATTAGCCCTTGCACTCATTCTTTCATACGAGTTTCCAACCAAATAACTGGTATTATCATCATAACTACCGTTTAGGTAATACCCAAATTTTCCTTTTGATTTCGAAATTCCGAGATTGTAGTTTTGTTTTATCCCTATTCTTATTGTCTCATCTACCCAATTGGTATTGGTGTTTTCAGCATCTTCCCACGAAACATTGTTAGGCAGTTCTGCCTGCCCTGTATTACCATCATTCTCCCAAGCCTCTTGGTACAATTGCAAATACTCGTCAGTTTCAAGCATATTAGGCAATGCTGTAGGTGTTGAAATTCCTGAATTGGCAGAAAAATCTATTTTCATTTCATCAGATTTACCCCGCTTTGTTGTTACTAATATTACGCCATTTGACCCTCTTGAGCCATAAATACCTGTTGATGCTGCATCTTTCAAAATTTCTATAGATTCAATATCATTTGGATTCAAAAATGCCAAAGGGTTTGAATTAAACCCACCTTCGTTTCCTGTAAGAAATGCATCTTGTGAAACAGGTATGCCATCTATTACATATAAGGGGTCACCACTTGCTGATATTGAAGCAACACCCCTTACTCTTATAACTGCACTCGAACCTGCCATACCTGAACCTGTAGTAACCTGAACGCCGGCTGCTTGACCTTGCAAAGCAGATTGGAAAGAAGGAACAGGTAACTCACTTAATGTTTTACCATCAATTCGCGATATGGTTCCGGTAACTTCACGCTTGCGCTGAACTCCATAACCAACAACGACAAATTCATCTAGTTTTTCAATATCTTCAATCAAAACCAAAGTACCCACATTAAACTCACCTACTCCAACAGTAGCCGCTTTTTTTAATGCAATAAATCCTAAGAAGTTAATATTCAAAATGTACTCGCCCGCAGCAACATCCTTTATTTCAAACAAACCATTGATATTAGTAACAGTTCCATGCGTGGTTCCATCGATTATAACCGATGCGCCTGGCAGGGTCAATCCATTAGCATCTTTTATTTCACCCTTTATTGATTGCCCAAAACCGACTATCGATATAAAAAAAAGCAAAACAACTAATAATAAATTCTTTGTCATACAGATTATTTTTACATTAATTTTTGTTAAAAGTAATAGTATTAAGTGTAATAAATACACTAAGTCACACAAAATATGAATCAATAAACGCATAAAGCGCCCCGATCTAATTAACAAAAGACTAAGTGTATTTTATACACTTTTGGATTAATATACTTACATTAGGTCATTGGCAATTCAAATTTCTTCCCACTTTGCTGAAAAGTGTACTTTTAACACTTTATAGTCTTACTTGATGAAGAAAACTACACTTTTATTGTTCATAATAGGACTCAGTCAAATTGCTCTTACCCAGATTGTTAATGTTACATTTCAAGTTGACCTGACTTATCAAACCGTAAATTCAAACGGAATCCATATTGCAGGTAACTTTCAAGATACGGCTGGTTTTGGAGCCAATTGGGTACCCGACACAACTTTACTTGTTGACAGCAGCAACAACAGTATTTATGAAGTTACAGTTGCTGTTCCTTCAGGAGCATATTTATATAAGTTTATAAATGGTAATGCATGGCCTAATGTAGAAGCAGTTCCAGCAAGTTGCGGGGTTGGAGTAGACTTAAACCGATCAATTGTAATCGGAACTAATGATACTACAATTGCTCCTGTTTGCTTTAGTTCATGTTTAGCATGCCTTCCAACGAGCAACATTACTTTTAAGGTCAGCATGAAAGGCCAGGTGATAGATTCTTCCGGAGTTCATATTACCGGAGACTTTCAATCTTTACTAGGGTTAACCGATTGGGATCCTTCAAGTTTAGCCTTGTCCGATACCAACGGAGATTCTATTTATGAACTTATGGTTGCAATTCAACTAGGTACTTATGAATTTAAATACGTTAATGGTAATGCTTGGGGAAAGGATGAAGCAGTTCCTCAAGCTTGCACTGCTGCAGGCTCAAACAACAGAGTTGTTGCTTTTTCAGCCGATACAGTATTACCTCCAATTTGTTTTGGTACATGTTTAAATTGTTCGGGGGTTACGCACAACACTACTTTTAAGGTTGACATGAACAATTACCCAACCTACTTTAATCAAGTTTATGTTAGTGGTGATTTTAATAGTTGGTGTGGCACTTGCCATCGTATGAGCGACATCAACCTTGATGGCATTTATGAAGATACCTTGACATTACCTACCAACAATTATGAATATAAATTTACGGTTGACAATTGGTCTGATCAGGAAATTTTTAATGGTAGCGAGGTTTGTACAGATACTAATGGGACCAATTTCAACCGTGTGTTTAGTGTAGACACAACAGACACTATTTTAGGACCCTATTGTTTCAATACATGCTCTACTTGCCCAACTAGACCAAATGTATCCACAACTTTTTTAGTTGACATGACCTTACAAACAATTGATTCAACCGGCGTTTTTGTATCTGGATCATTTAACCAATTTAACAAAGACACATTAACCCATATTGGTGATAGTATCTACTCTTTCACTGCAACAGTTGACTCAGGTAAAACTTTTTACTACCGCTATGTTAATGGTGATTCGTTAGAATTATTACCAGCCAATTGCAGCCAAAACAAAATTGGTGCAGTATTTAGAACACATACATCTCATGTTGTTGATACAATTCCGAAGGTATGCTATTCTCAATGTGATACTTGCGCAAGCACTAATTTCTATGTCACTTTTCAAGTAAGTCTTGGTGGGCTCATTCCAAACTCAAACGGAGTTTTTGTTTCGGGCGATTTTATGGAAGTGGCAGGCTATCCAAACAATTGGTCAGCATCTGATATTCAAATGGCTTTACAATCAAACGGAACTTATCAGGTAACATTAATATTACCAAGCGATACTTTTGAGTACAAATTTTTAAATGGCAATACTTGGAACGATACAGAAATAGTTCCTCCAAATTGTGGTATTGGTTCACCAGCCAATAGGCGTTTCATTTTAAGTAGCGACACCGTTTTACTCGACTTTTGTTTTGGAACTTGTGGAAGTTGCATCATCCAAAAAAAGCCAGTTACTTTTAAAGTTAACATGAAAGACGACACCGTAAATAGTAGCGGCATTTTTCTTACCGGAGATTTTATTGGATGGAAAGCGGACTCCTTACAAATGATAAATTCAATCAACCAAGTTTACGAGGTTACTGTAATGATAGACTCTGGCCAAACAATCGAATACAAATTTTTAAATGGAAACTCATTTTTAGGTGAAGAAACAGTACCCCAAAGTTGTGGAATACCAAACGGAATTGGCGGCTACAACAGATTCTACCAAGTTGGCATTTCTAACGTTTTGGATAGTATTTGTTTTTCGTCTTGCTCCTTATGTATAGTAATTCCACCCCAAGTAAACGTAACTTTTAATATTGACATGAGCGATGAAACCATAAGCCCCGATGGCATTCACATTACCGGAGAATTTAATGCTTGGGGCCTAACTCCATTAAACAACCAGGGCAATAACCTTTATTCAACTCAACTTTCGTTAGATTCAAATGGAACAATTGAATACAAGTTTGTAAATGGTTTTTCAGGTTTTGAAAACGTACCGGCAACTTGCGGCGTACCTGATGGTTTTGGGGGCCTCAACCGCAGCCTATTTGCTTTTGGGTCAGCTAACTTAAACCCTGTTTGTTTTAGCTTATGTACTCCTTGTACAACTGCTGTTACTGCTTCCGATGTATCCTTTAAGGTTGATATGACCCATGAGTTGGTTTCTATTTTCGGAGTGCATGTTGCAGGAAACTTCAACAACTACAATACTTCAACGCATAGTTTAACAGATAGCAACAACGACTCTATTTTTGAGGCTACATTTAACCTTACAATTGGCGATACACTTGAATACAATTATTACAACGGTTTAAGCAGCACCAATATTGAAATCACCGATAGTTTAACCAACTGTGGCGTTGATAATGGTGCAGGTGTTTATGAAAGAACTTTTGTGGTTAAAGCCTCCAACAACTTTATTGCGCCCGTTTGCTTTAGCGGATGCAACGATTGTTTACCGCAAGAACCTAATGGATTAGTTGAATTATCATCGAACGATTTGAATTATTGGGTAGCATCAAACCAGCTTAATATGCTATTTGACAAACCAATTAAAGGGTCAGTACTAATTTATGATTTACTTGGTAAAGAGCTGCTTAATGAAACCGTCAACTCAGCAAACAAAGTGATTAACCTTAACGGTATAAGCAAAGGTGTTTACATATTAAAAATAAAAACTGCTACTGATTCTTATCAGGTTAAGTTTATCAAATAAAGGGCAAAGAGAATAATTGTCTGAATATTCAATTGTTAGGTGATATTTATTAAAAATCTGATAGAATAATTTTTATCAAATTCGGTTCTCCAAACTTAACTTTAGCTGAACTTATTAAGTTAAAACTAACGAAATCGTTCTAAACCTAACGAAATCCACTATTTGGAAGGTTTGAGTATTATAATAGGTTGAATCGCCTGTTTACATTAAATTTTTTTATTTCTTAATCTAGATGAATGCTTCGTAACCAATAGTTGCTGACCTTTGACCTCGTCAAAGGTCAGCAACTATGAACATTATATTTTCCAATAAAGCAAAATTACCCACCAAATATGGTGAGTTCAATATTGTTTCTTTCAAACAAGAAGGTGACATTCATGAGCACTGTCTGCTATATCTTGGTAATTTAAACGCTCAAGATGACGTGCTAACAAGAATACATTCTGAATGTCTAACGGGTGATGTTTTCAGTTCAAGAAAATGCGACTGCGGAGAACAACTTGATGAAAGTATGCGTGTAATTGCTAAAAAACAAACGGGTATTGTTCTTTATTTAAGACAGGAAGGTAGAGGTATTGGTTTATTTAATAAAATCAACGCTTATGCCTTGCAAGATCAAGGACAAGATACTATTCAAGCAAACCACTCACTAGGTTTTGATACTGACTTAAGAGATTTTACAATTGCCGTTAAAGTACTTGAGCATTTGAAAATAAATTCCATTGAACTGCTATCCAACAATCCGGATAAAATTGAAGTATGGCGAAATTCAAACATTAATATAACGAAGAGAATTCCTTTGATTATAGATAACAACAAGCACAACGCAGATTATCTAGATGTTAAGAAAGAAAAGCTAAACCATTTACTCTAGTATACTTTTCTGATTCAAGGAATCTGAAGAACCATCCCGAATCATTTTTAGCTACCTATTCAAAACAACCTTTCTAGTCACCAAACTTGATCCGGTTTCAATTGTATAAAAGTAAACCCCATTTTTAGCCGCACCGCCTGTTTGGGTTTCACCGTTCCAATAAACCGCATGATTACCATTCTCGATTTCTTTTGAAAGTACAGTTTTGATTGTTTTACCCTCTAAGTTCATGATTTCAACAGTAACTTTTTGAGTTTTTTCAATACTGAAATTAATTTGAAAAGTGGTAGCAAATGGATTTGGATAACCAGTTAAACCAGCTTGGGTTCTTGAGTCTTCAACCGATATTATTTCAGGTCTTGAAAGTTCAACAGCCTCTAGCTTTTTATCAAGATATACATGATATTCACCTGGCAAAAAATCAATTGACATATTCACATCAGTAACATTTAAAGAATCGCCTGTAATATAATCATACCACATACCAGTATGCTGAAAGCTCGGAATCATGTTTAGCATGTCCATCTTAAAATTCCCAACAATAGTTGCATCCATGTCACTATGATTTAAGTGAATACTTTTTCCATAACCTGAAACATCAACATTGTAATTTGCTGTTGCGAATGTGGTTGATGACGTTTTCAATTTTGTAATTGCTGAATAAACCTGATGCAATCTGTATCTTCTAGCATCTTCTAAATAATCCCAACGGATTGGCTTGTTCCCTGTTCTGCCATTAAACTCAATTGAATAATCGTACCCTAGTTCATCAAATTGCCAAATCATTTTTGGTCCAGGCACACTCACTAAAAAGGTTGCCGTTAATTCTTGTCGCAACAGAGCTGTGGCGCTATCTTTTAAATTGTACCCAGTTGTGGCGTTTCCAAAATTTAAGTTCTCGACCATCAATCTTTCTTCATCATGACTAATGGCATACGCAATCAAATTGTGATCATTCCACCCTCGGTTATCTTTCAATCCCCATGAAAAATCAGAACCATAGCCTAAGCTTGCTTCCTTATATTCTTCATGAATATTTCCCCAAAGCATCATGCCATAATTAGCTAACACCGTTTCTTCACTGTTATCAGCAAAATGCTCTAAAATCATAAATGAGGTAGGGTCCACACTCCATAAATGATCGGCATATTCTTTTAAAATATCAACTCTTCCTTGATCGTATTGCCCCCATTGGCCAACATTAGTGCCTGAATAGGTTTGAGTGAAACCTTTCGATAAATCCAAACGATATCCATCAACATGAAATTCCTCAACCCAATAGCCAAGTATTCTTTTCATAAAATCTTTGGTGTAAGTACTTTCGTGATTGTAATCATACCCAACATTAAAAGGATGTTTTTCTATTGGATTAAACCAAGGGTTGTTGCTTGTTGGTTGCCCCCATTGACCAGCAGATGCATCGAAATACATTCGGACTTGAGGGTTCATGCCAAATGAATGGTTCAAAGCAATATCGAGCAAAACAGCAATCCCATTCCTATGACACTCTTCTACAAATTCCTTTAGCTTATCCTTTGTACCATAATATTTATCTGGCGCAAAATAAAAGGCAGGATTATAGCCCCAGCTTTCATTGCCTTCAAATTCCATAATGGGCATTAACTCAATAGCATTGATGCCTATGTTTGTAAAATAATTCATTGAATCAATCAAACTTTGCCAAGTATGCTCCTCGGTAAAATCACGCAACAACAATTCATAAACCACCAGACTCTTTTTAGATGGTTTTGTGAAATTTATAGAGGTATCCCAAGCATAATCAACTTGAGCTGTTTGCATTACAGAAACTGGTTGAATTGTTTTTCCAACTGGATAAGGTGTTAAGTTTGGATAGGTGTTGTTGTCAATCCACTTGTCGTTCCATGGATCTAAAATTTTATCGGAATACACATCAGCTACC
>Ga0307998_1000805_pt1 | contig 17441 bp, 16 predicted proteins | sample Davwhametageno37_FD_203147 | JGI IMG/M metagenome (GOLD analysis project Ga0307998, IMG submission 203147) | Marine microbial communities from Davis Island wharf, Antarctic Ocean - #37 | ecosystem: Environmental > Aquatic > Marine > Unclassified | place: Antarctic Ocean: Davis Island wharf... | reverse complement strand
ATTTCACCTTCGCCAACCAAAATTTTTGAAAGAATTCCATCTTCCGATGAAGGGACCTCAGAGTCTACTTTATCGGTAGCTATTTCAACCACACTTTCTTCAGATTCGATTGTGTCGCCTACATTTTTTAACCAAGCAGTGATGGTTGCTTCTGCAACACTTTCACCCATTTTAGGAAGAATTAATTCAATATCAGCCATCGGATTTTATTGCTTTAAATTTGCTGCAAAAGTAACCCAAATTATAAATTAAAAAGCATGGAAAGTTGAAAGAATCATATAAATCTTTGATTGATAAGTTCAAAGCCTCTGAAATCAAAATGGAGGAAGGCTTGAAAAGTTTAAAGAGCCAAAAAGGAACTGTTGTTGACCAACTTTTTAAAGAACTGCACAACCAAGCTTTTGAAAAAATTGACTGCCTTCAATGTGCCAATTGTTGTAAGACTACTGGCCCTTTGCTTTTGCCTATTGATATTCAGCGGTTAGCAAAAGTCAAAAAAATGTCTTCTGGTGTTTTCTTGAAAACTTATCTCAAATTAGATGAAGACGAAGATTGGGTTTTTAAAACTATGCCTTGCCCAATGCTTGGTGAAAACAATTACTGTTCAGTTTATGAAGACCGACCAACGGCATGTAGGGAATACCCGCATACCGATGATGGCAACATGAAACAAAAATTAGAAATAACGAAAAAGAATTGCGCTATTTGTCCTGCCGTAGCTGATATTGTTACTAGGTTGGGTAATGCTTAACAACAACCTCCACCTGGAACACAAGCTTCAACATCAGCAACGTTAACTTTTGGTTTGCTCGAATTAATACCTGGTTTTTGAGCAAACACAGTAACACTAAAAATACCTGTTGAGCCAGATTTAAATTGCTCTAGTTTTTCTGCATCAAAATATTTTGACAGAATATCATCTGGTATAAGAATATCTTTTTGTTTTTGTAAGGTAATGTTTTCAAATCCTGCATCAGCAATAAAGCCGAGGTAATCGTCTTTTTGAATGGCACCAGAAACACAACCTGCATACATTTCTGCATCGTTTTTTAATTCAAGTGGTAATTCGCCAACCAAAACAATATCTGAAATGCTAAAATGGCCACCTGGCTTTAATACTCGGTAGATATCTTTAACAACGGTCTTTTTGTTCGGAACTAAATTTAAAACACAGTTGCTTACAACAACATCGGCTAAGTTATCTGCAACTGGCATGTCTTCAATATCGCCTTCTCTAAACTCAACATTGTTGAATCCAAGTTTGTCGGCATTAATTCTTGCTTTGTTCAGCATAGCAGCGGTAAAGTCGATACCAATTACTTTGCCTGTTGGTCCGGTTTCGTGCCTTGCTACAAAGCAATCGTTGCCAGCACCAGAACCTAAATCAATTACGGTATCACCAGGTTTTATTTGAGCAAATTGAGTGGGTAAACCACAACCCAAACTTAAATCGGCATCGGCTTGATAGCCTTTAATTCCCGAATAATCGTCGGTCATAATGTTGTATACTTCAGTAGAGCAACCGCCAGATCCACAGCATGATGCAGCGTTATCTTCCACGTTTTGTTCTGCTATTTCTCCGTATTTCGTTCTAACTATATCTTTTAATTCTTGTTCAGTTTTCATTTTTTTAAATTTTAGGTTGCTTAATTAGCAACAAGATTTTGTGATGTTATCAAACAACAGGTTGAATTCGTTTTTTATTTCGTTCCAGCGCTCTCCATTAATACAATAGCAAACGGAGGTTCCTTCAATGTTGCCCTTTATTAAACCTTGATCTTTCAACTCACGCAAATGCTGTGATATAGTAGCTTGCGCAAGACCAAGTTCTTCAACAAGGTCAGAGTTGATGCACTGGTTCGATTTTACCAAGTATTGAAGTATGGCAACCCTTGCAGGGTGAGCAAATAATTTAGCCGATTTGGCTATGTTGTTTTGGTTTTCGGTAAAAAGATTTGATTTAGTAACGCCCATTGTTTAATTATTACATTGCAATATTACGATAAAAGGAATTGCAAACAAATATTATTTAATCAACTTTTCTAGTTATTTAAGCGCCTTATAAAAATGACATTCAACTAGTAAATGGAAATTAACAAAAAGCACTACGCTTTGCAGTAACCAATTTTTAAGGCTATTTGTTTTCCATCAATGCTATTGTCATCTTGCAAAAATGGGTAAGCTTTTACCCTCTGTTTCTTTATCTGCTTCTGTTTTTCCTCATCAGCTGCATAAACAGCCTCTCGGCAAGGGGCATTAAAAACGGTTGAGGCCCTTTCTTTAAGTTCCTTCCAGCACTTCATCAATTGTTCTTTTATGAGATTTGGAACTTAAACCTATGGGCATATCAATAAAAAGCCTGCTCATTGCAGGTTATTTATTAGCTTTTTAAACGTTTCATAGATACCAAACGAATACTTGTCGTCTTGAAATTTTACCAAGATCCAACCTTTACGGAAACCATCTATTCCGCCTAAAATCATTTATGAAAGTGACTTTAGAAATTGCAAACAAATTGTATTGAAATTTTGAGCACGTTCAATGCTAACAACATGACCACAATCTGCAACTATTGATATTTCTGCATTAACATGTTGAACAACATAATCTTTTGCTGGAGGAAGAAACAAATGGTCTTGACTCCCCATAATCAATAAATGCGGAATTTCGGATTTCAGATAAAAAAACTCAAGAAGCGTTTTATTGAGGTTGTAATACAATGCTGTCCATTTCTTGAACTCATTAATACTTAATGCTTTCGATTCCTTAATAAACACATCTCTTGACTTTTTGTGGTTGTTTCGGGGTAGCATTATACGAGCACTCAGTTTATAAAAATTACGATACCCTATAATTTTAGCAAGAGCTAAACTTAAGCTAGCTAAAACCTTCAATTTAGTATTTAGCTTTACAATAGCTCCAGGCATAATCACTGAAAGTACGCGAGCTGGTTGTGAAATACGCATTTGTAAACATATAATAGTCCCTAACGAAACACCTACAATATGAAGTTTTGCTATCTTAAGATGATCAACAACTTCCCACATTCTTTCTGCCATAAATAAAAAAGAATAATTTGGAAATTGCTCAGAATTACCTGCATTATTTCCATGGCCAGGCAAATCCACAATCAATAAATTGTATTGTGCTCCTAATTCTTCGGTTTGCTTTTTCCAGGTTCTGATACTGCCTCCTGCACCATGTACCAAAAGCATCCATGTGTCATTATCTGAACGCTGGTGTGTTTCAAAGTAAAGCAAGCTGTTATCTGATGACATAAAATGATTAGAAATGTTTGTTTTGATAGAAGACATATAGCTACTTATTGAAACCAGTTAAGGAAAGGAACAAAACAATTAAGCAATGATGCATTTTATAATTGACTCTGTAATCTCTGAATGAGCATATTGATAACGCGGCGATTAAGTTCTTTTTCATTCTCAATATACGATTGATACTCTTGGCCTGTAAAATGACCGATCACAGTACCCAACAACAATTGGTGAATTTTTCAGTCTTTTTTAATAATATCTTCAATGAATTCATTGCGTTTTGCATCAGTTACGGGAAATTCCATTGTAGAAGACGGAGTTACTGTTGAAATGAAAAACCAAAAAAGAATTCCCATTTTATAGCCGCGATAACCTGTTGTGTCTTCACCGAGTAATCCCACACTAATATTTTCTGTAATTTAGGCGGCAACATGTAATTGTATAAACTACGTATGAAAAGAGCATTTTTAGTTGGTCTAATATTTTTTCCTTTTGCTCTTTTTGCGCAACAAAGCGCTGATGAAATTGCTCTTCGCGAAGATGTTGGTGAAGAGCTAAATGAACTACTGCAACAAGGCAGTACTTATAAGTTCGAAAATAAGCTTTGGTGTTACCTTCGATTTGGTTCGGTTCCAAATGCAGAGCAGAAAGATCAATTAGTTAAGGCTCATGTATACTTGCATCAATACCAACCCGACCTTAATTGGTTTGCTTCAATGCCGCTTGATGTGGATCCAAACATGTTATATGCTGTCGGAGTTCGTCAGGTTTTTGTGAAGCCACTTCTTGAAAAAGCAGATCAGCGTATTTTTAGAGATTTCGTTCCCGATTATGCCAAATCTGGATTGGAAGTCGCAGCCACTGTAATTGTAGCAGCATCTAACGTGTATGATCGAATAATAGAACAGTTGCAAATGGAGGATTTATCCATTGTGGATGTATTTACTCCCCTTGGAATTCTTCAAGTGAAAGGTTCTGAAAACGCATTGATTTCTGCGGCAAAACTGCCATTTGTGATTTTTGTTGAACTTCCAGAACCACCAGCAGAATTGGAGTTTGAAGATGAAATCACCCTTGGTAGGGGAGCTTTTATAAACGGCTACTATAAGTTGGACGGCCTAACCGGAGACAACATTACCATTGCTGTTAACGAAGGTGGAATTGTTGACTCGTTGGTTGATCCTAACTTTAAAAATAGAATAGATAGAACACTGGAGGTAGGCAATGCTAGCGGTCATAAAACAGGAGTTGGCCTGCGGATGGCATCCGCAGGCAACATCAATCCAATTCACAGAGGAGAAGCTTGGGGAGCAGAATTGGTATCTGGAGGAATTAACTTTACTACAGCAGCCCAAAACAACATTAATATAGTTAACAATTCCTTTGGTTATGGCTGTATTCCTTTAGGACCAACGTATAACTCTGGTGCAGCTACCAATGATTTTCTTGTGCGTACCTACGAACGTTTTATGATTACCTATTCATGCGGCAATATAGGCAACTCGTCTTGTGCCAACTACGGAGCAGGTGCCGGCTGGGGTAATATTACGGGGCTAGTAAAATCAGCAAAAAATATTTTTGCCGTTGGAGCCATGAATACTGACGATCAGCTAACTGGATTTAGTAGTCGCGGACCAGCGATGGATGGCAGAATTCTGCCTGATATTACAGCTGCAGGCCCCGGAGGAACTTCTCATGCATCTCCCAATTTGGCAGGAGTTAATGCGCTTTTAACAGAAGCTTACCGAAATGAAAATAGCAATCAGTGGCCAAATTCCGGCTTGATAAAAGCAATTATTCTGAATACAGCCGATGACATCGAAAACCCTGGACCGGATTACAAAACAGGCTTTGGAAGAATCAATGCTACTCGGGCTTTAAAAGTAATTGAAGCCAATCAGTTTTTGACAGATAGCATAGCCGATGGGGTAGTGGAAACACATACAATCAATATTCCAACTGGAGTAAGTCAATTAAAGATCAGTATCTATTGGAACGATCATGAAGCAACAGCCGGAATTATGGGAAAAACGCTGGTAAACAACCTCGATCTTCGAGTGAATAAGCCTAGCAATGCATGGGTTCAGCCATGGGTTCTCAATTCATTTCCCCATCCTGATAGCCTAAATTTAGTAGCAACCCATTCTACAGATACGTTAAACAATGTTGAACTTGTAACCATTGATAATCCAACTTCTGGCAATTATACAGCTGAGATTACTGGAACTCTGGTTCCTTTTGGACCACAAGTGTATCGAGTGATTTACAGTTTTGTATACGATTCAATTGGTGTCGTATATCCCAATGGAGGTGAAGGATTGGTTCCTGGGGAAAGTCGAAGAATTCGCTGGGATGCTTTTGATACGGGTGCGCTTTTCGATCTTGAATTTTCTATCGATAGTGGCAGCACTTGGCAATCCATTACCACTGGTCTGGCTAGTAATATCCGATCCTACAATTGGACGATTCCAAATAGCCTGTCGGGTAATTGCTTGCTGAAAGTAAAAACTGCAGCTCAGCAAGATATTAGCAGCAGCCGTTTTACCATTGCACCACCACCAACCAACCTCGATTTGGTTTGGCGTTGTGCTGATTCAGCTATTTTCTCATGGGATTCGGTTCCAGGTGCATTGGGTTACCGCGTTTATCGGTTGGGGAATAAATATATGGATACCGCAAGTTTTACCACAAATACATTCACTACCTTATACAACCTTTCTGCAAATGAAACAGAGTGGGTAAGTGTTCAAACAGTTTTACCAGATCTTGGATCGGGAAGGCGTGCCATCGCCATTACCATTGAGCCCGGCGACTTTAATTGTGTAGCGTTCGATTTGTCCATGCAAGAAATAATCAGTCCTTTTCCCGGCTATTATGCCGACTGTATAGCGACCGATTCGATGGATGTTGAATTAAGAATCAAAAACAAAGGGGTATCAACGCTTTCTTATATGCCAATTGCATTTCAACTAAACGGAGGAAATATTCTAAACGATACCTTATTTTCAACACTGTATTCTGCAGTGGAAGATGTGTATGTCTTTCCTAAAGCCGTGTTGTTGCAATTCGGGACCAATACATTGAAAACATGGAGTACTTACCCTGGTGATGGCAATACAGCGAATGATACCATGGAAGTTGACATCGTAGTTTACAGCAGTTCCGCAGGGACGCTTCCATATGTCCAAAACTTCGATAATTTCACCGATTGTAGCACCAGTTGGGGATGTGCTTCTGTGACCTGTAGTTTATTTCAGGGATGGTACAACCTACCCAATATTATTGGTGTGGATAGCATTGACTGGCGCACCCACAGTGGCGCAACAGGAACAGGAGGTACTGGCCCAGCAAGTGATCACACAACTGGAAGTGGTAAATACTTGTATTTGGAAGGGAGTGGAAACGGAGGTTCTGGCTGTACCAACAAAGAAGCTAAAGCACTAATGCCTTGTCTTGATTTGTCGGGAACCAACAATCCTACTTTATCGTATTGGTACCATTCTTATGGGAGTGGAATTGGTTCGCTTCATGTAGATGTGTTGACAGAAGGAAAATGGCATTTAGACGTTGCTCCGCCTGTGATTGGTCAGAAAGGCAACCAATGGATTCAGAAACAAACATCTTTAAGTGCTTTTATTGGAAAGGAGATTACAGTTCGGTTTAGAGGGCGAACGGGCTATGGTTATGCAAGTGATTTAGCGTTGGACGACATTAACCTATCCACTTTGCCGCTAGCTGCTTTTGAAACCGTTTACGACAGCTTTTGCCTTGGTCAAAGTGTACCCTTACAAAACCCAACAACTTACGGAACGAGCTATAAGTGGACCATTTCACCCAATACGTTTACTTATACTTCAGGAAACGATTCAAGTGTGACCCCAATTATTTCACCTACTGATACAGGTTGGTATAGTGTTCAACTTATTGCAAATAACAGTACAGGATCAGATACTTTGATTGATTCTCAATTGTTTTATGTTGGGAGTTTTGATGCGCCTACGTTGGTTTCAGACGGGTTAAACAATACCTTTTGTACAGGTGCATTGGCCAATTTTTCAGCGCAAGGTATTGGATCAAACTATAGCTTTTACATTCAAAATTCTCTGATTCAAACAGGCCAAAGTTCAACTTTGGGACCTGTAGTTGTAAGTAACGGCAATAGCATCCATGTAGAAAACTACATCAATGCCACTTGCTCCATTTCTAGTGCATCATTGCTAATTAAAGTGCAGCCCGATTTAAACGAAGCCGTGCTTTGGTCCAGCGACTCGGATTTGACTATCTGTGCCGGTGATACAGTTCTGATGGCAACACAATCAGGTTTAACGCAATACATTTTCTATCAAAATAGTACCATTGCATCCACAGGTCCAGATTCTTTATTTGAATCGTATCAGCTCATGGATGGTGATGTTGTCTATTGCCAATTGGAAGACAGTATAGGTTGTACAGGCGTTTCTGATTCGTTGCTCTGGACAGTCAATCCAATTCCAGCCACACCTTCCATTCTTCCAATCGGAACCGACAGCCTAACATGCACCGTTTCAGGCGGAAGCTATGCTTGGTGGAACAATGGTCAACCGTTGAGTTTTACGACCCAGTCAATCCCTGCTACGTCAAATGGAAGTTATGAGGTCGTTGTCAGCGATTTTGGATGTCCTTCTGAAATTTCGGAACCGATAACCTACGGAATTTCTGGTATTTTAGAACAGGAAAATTCCGAGGTCAGAATTTATCCCAACCCAGCAAGCAATACCGTTTTTGTGGACTTGGAAAACGCTAGTTTTAATAAGGTAAAGTTGATCGATAATACTGGACGTATACTGTTGACTCAGAATGTTAACTTAGGAGAAAATGCACTGCGCATTGAATCACTCGCAGCAGGAACTTATACCGTTCAGCTTATAAGTGAAAAATCACAAAAAGACTTCATTTTGATAGTGCTTTAAAAGTCGAGACGGAGTGTTGATGTAAGTGGTTAGCTTTGATTATAGAGCTAATTGTTTTAAGTGTCTTACAACCCATCCCGAATCACCAACGCAAAAGTCAATTGAGTTCATTCCAATCACAAGGCATTTCCCATCTACAGCACTAAAGTAAAGGGTTAAACGTAAGGTCTTACGTTATGTTTGTTACTCTTTTCTGATTCTTGAGTGATGAAGATAGATTCGGATTTATGAATTGAATTATTAGTCTTACTTTTGAATTACCAAATTATTTCCTCATCAATCTTTAGTTTATGCCGTACCAAGATGTGTTTGTTCTTTTCTGGGAACAGGTAAAAGAAAGTGTCCAAGAAGGCCGCTTTGCCAAGTTAACTATGGCAAAGACCATTGGTAAGCCTAACTTGAGAAATATATTTCTCAGACCAGTCTATTCTGAAGATGGCTTTAAGGTATTACTGAAATTGCGCTATCGATCTAGAGATACCGAGGATAAGGAAGAGGAGCTTACATTAGAAGAGGCTTTTGTGGTCTTGAAATCATATCTGAGAAAGTCCTTTTCATCTGTTTTGTTATTTACTACAACAAAGGACGTTACTTTTAAAATTAATAAAAAGGGTGCGGGCAGCATTACCGAAACTTTACCATCATTTAGCGATATTCCGCAAGCTGAGAAGGATATAAAATAGCTAGGGTTTACAACGTTACCTTTGTTTATTTATCAGAACTGTTTCTTGACGATCTTTCTGTTTCATACTTTAGGCCGATTTCCTCTTTAATTCTATCTATTAATGTAATTACATCGACACTAATTTTTAAGGGCTATTTCGAGCTTTCAATCTCTTGGTTCATAACGCATTTAGTTGATTTAGCTATCTCATATATATCCATTTCTCTTGTATTTAATGTCTAAAACTACTTTTTCTCCATTTTGAGAAATTGTTATTTTCTCGGTATGATGAAAACTGCACAATAGTTTATAGCTCTAGTTCCAAGCATCCAAATTGCTATTGCTTTTAAATATTGTTGTAAGTAGTTTTATTTTACTAATGATGAAAAATCGATACTTACGTCTATTATTGTTTAATTATTCGCTTAGAGATATAGCTGCCATTTATTTCAATGGTTATTACATATACTCCACTTTTTAATTCAGATAAACTTAATTGATATTCATCCGAAGAAATAGTAACCTCCTTTATTAAAACACCAGTAACATCAGACACAACTACCTTACGTTCTGCGCTTTGCTTAAAATAAAGGTTAACGTAATCATTAGAAAATGGGTTCGGATAAATATTAAATTCATCAACCGAATATTCGCTAATACTTGCGTTCGGGTCTGACACAATAAATTGTCCCATCATCCCCATATCCTCATGTGTTAACATGTGACAATGATACATGAACGGAATCGTGTTATTCGCAAAGTCGTTGAACTTAGCAATAAAACGAACATTCCCCATTCCAGCTGGAACAAGAACCATATCGTTATAACCTTGTAATTCAGGAGGAGGAGGATTTCCATTAATATCTAGAATAAAGAATTGAACATCATGAATATGAAATGGGTGCGCAATTGGTGTTTGATTCGTTAATGACCAAATCTCTATATTATCTAAAGGAATAGTATGATTTATTGTCCCCATATCAAATGTAGATCCATTAATAAGGAAAGGACCGTTTAAATCTCCCATCGCACCAGCTGCTGTGAATGTAAGATTTCTTGTAACGTTTGCTGAAGCTTCTGGTATTGGAGTAAAGCTTGCCAATGCTGCTGGAATTTTAAGAACTGGATTCGCTGTTTGCGCAACGACAGTAATGTCAATTAATTCAAAGTCATTTCCATTCAAAGGGTTACTTGTATACCCAACTAAAGAACCCGTGGTTCCTGCTCCCATTCCTGGTTGAGACGCTCCGTAGATAGCATTTGGTAATTCTGACCCATAACTCATTAATTGAAAGTTTTGACCAAGACTAGTTGATAAATCAACAAGTATATCTGCTCTTTGACCCGGTGCAATTCTATATCTTGTATTACTCAAAGGAGCTGAAAGAAGTCCTCCATCTGTCCCAATTAAGCTAAATGATCGATTATCAGAAAATCCAAATTCCATAACTCTCTGGCTAGAACCATTCAGCACTCTTAATCGAATTAATTGAGCCGGAAAATCAGTGTAGGCATTAACTGTACCATTAACCATAGCCGAAGTGTCTAATTCAGTATGAATTACAATTTGTCCAGTTCCATCAAATCCTTTCGTTTGTATTACAATTGGAAATTCGTCAACGCCATAAGTAGATGGTAAATTCAATCCTGTTTCTTCTGGATCTCTTACTATAATTAAGCCTGCAATCCCCTTAGACACATGCTTATCTGTTTGCATGTGCAAATGCGGGTGATACCAATACAACCCAGCTTTATCCATTACGGTAAACTGTGGATTCCAACTTGCTCCTGGAAGGATAAGACTATGCGGCCCACCATCATTTTCAGGTGCGACATGCATTCCATGCCAATGAATTGTTGTAGTGTCATTTAACTGATTATCGACAGTAATGTTGACATTATCACCTTGAGTCATGATCAACGTTGGCCCAAGCAAAGCTCCATTTGCACCCATTGTATTTGTGTTAACTCCAGGGTAGAATTGCGTAACACCTTCTTGTAAAGTAAGATTAATGGTAGATGTTTCAATTGTAGGTGGAATAGCAAGTTGGTTCTGACCAAAAGAAGCAGTACTAAGAAGTAAGAATAAAAAATAAATTTGTTTCATAATAATTTTGGTTTAATAAGATAGCAAGCTACCTTTTGAATTACAATTAGTTTGTAACTTTAGTTACATTAAGATATTAGACATTGATTTACAGTTGAATTAAATTTATGGATTTTATTTACTCACTATAAAAGAGAAGAACGATCGTTTTAAAACGCAACAAAACCTTAAGTTGGGTTGATGAGTTAATCTATTTTTGGTACTTTTAAAATCAGTCCTTTCCCTAAAGTTAAGCCATCAACATGTCCCGCTACCTTGTTATCAACTGTTTTTATATGTATATGCATATTTGTTGTGTGGTGTGTAAAAATTGCATGATGTGAACCTGAATAGAAGCCTAACATCTCAACCTCTCTATTATTTATTGTTCCATGAAGTCCAGAACTTACATGTTTTTCATGAGAATGTTCAGTATCCCCATCTTTCCAGTTTATCACATGCCAATCAAATGATTTAGGTGTGCCCTCAATTAAAAAAGGAAATGGCTTCTCAATATTGATGTTGTTTTTCTCTGCGGTTTCGGCGATGTAACTTTCCAATTGTTCATAGGTCACAACAGTTTCAGGAATATTAATTGACTTCCATTTACTAACGGATGCATAGACAAAAAGTGTTGCCTTCTTATAAAATGAATTATCAAAGGTCAAGCTGCTGTCAACAATTGATGTGTTAAAGGGCTTACTATCGAAGATTTGTATCTCACCTTTAAGGTCTTCAAGAGCTCCAAGAGCATAGAGGTGTTCAACCCCTTCTAAATCTGATAAATCTACTTTTGCAGAAATGTCCCCTTTATGCATCATGTTTTTTAACGCGCCTTTATATTGAACTTTAAATTTTGTCTCTTGTTGAGAGGGTTTGGGTTCAGTCGAACACGCGGTGAGCGTTAATAAGACTATTGTTAATAGTATCGTTTTCATAATTTGGTTTTGGATTAATTTAATCAGTTTATAATGTCGGTATCTGAATCAGGCACCGACATTTGTGTATGTACTCTAATTTGGATCAGAAAAATTGAGGCTGTTTAAATACGTGGTGTCAGAAAATTTCCGTAAGAATGCCACTAAATCCACTTTTTCAGTAACAGTCAAATTTAAACCACCTACAAAATGATCCATTTCAGAATCCAGATTTGGCGAACTTGCTACTACACCACTATTATAGTGCTCGACTACCTCCTCCAATGTTGTAAATCTTCCATCATGCATATATGGTGCAGATTCCGCAATGTTTCTGAGCGTTGTTACTTTAAACTTGCCAATATCTGTGGCTAAACCAGTTACTGTACCATAGCCTAAATCTGTGAATGTTGCATCTAATCCATTATTTCTGAAAGAAGGATCATTTAGTAAGGGACCTGAGTGACAGTGAATACATTCTGCCTGACCAAAAAATAAATTGAAGCCATTTATTTCAGAAGTATTTAGAGCACTTAAGTCTCCTTCATAAAAGTATTTATCGTAATCAGAATTAAATGAGACCATCGTTCTTTCAAATTGTGAAATAGCTTTCGACACGAAAACGGAATCAATTATTAGTGTGCCAAAAGCTTTTTTAAATAATACTGGGTATTTAGGATTAGCTTGTAATTTAGCTACTACATTTGGCCATGTATCATTTAATTCAATATGATTAACAACTGGACCAAAAGCTTGATCTTCCAAAGACAATGCTCTCCCATCCCAAAAAAATAGGTGATCCCAAGCCAAGTTTACAATAGCCATGGCTTGTCTATCTCCAGAGTCACCCGTAACTCCAGTACTGAACAGTGCATTATCACTAAAATTAAATTCCTGAAAATGACAACTAGCGCATGACATACTATTGTCACCAGATAATTGTTTTTCATAAAAAAGCTCTCTACCCAATGCAATCCCCTCTACTGTAAGAGGATTGTCACTAGGGTGAGGCATGTCTCCAATTATGGAAGTGTTAATCCAACTTGGAACCGTGACGGTGGAAGGGGTCGGGGTCGATTCAATATCCGGGGTGACTTCTCCCTTTTTACAAGAAAACATTACCACAATAATTAGTAATAGACTTATTATTCTATTTATCTTTTTCATATAATTATAATTTAGTTTTTAATAAGTATTGAACTAAACTCCCCGATTTTTAGGATATAATTTCCTTTTGGTAAAGCATTTATATCAACAATTGATGAATTAATATCCATTACTTTCTCACCAATAAGATTATATATTTCGGCAGTATCATTTAGGCCCTCAATGGTGAGGATATCAGTTGCTGGGTTAGGATAAAAAGTATAATAGATCATTTGATTTTCAGGAACTCCCGCTAAATTACTATCTAAGACAGTAATTTTTCCCCAGTTACCAGAGTTCGATGGGTTTGTGCCACAGTGAAAATAGTACGTTCCAGGGGCATCCATTGCAAATGTTACAGATGGAATGGAATTACTAACAGTTTGTGTGGTAAAAGGAATCGGTGTTGATGTTTCACCAGATTGCCATCCCTCAGTCATGGGGTGAGTACCTCCTCCTCCATAGAAAAAGTCAATGGAATCTCCAACATAAATAGTCAGCTCTGTATTAGGAGAGATTCCCGTATGAGCAATTGTCATACTTGGGTTTTGTCCGAAAGAAAGTAATGAAGTTGATATTACGATTATAAATAATGTTATTGTTTTCATAATTAATGATTTTATTAAGTCTTAAATTAAAATAATATGGGTACGCGAAAGCCGATACAATTAAATTGTCGGCAAAAAAGAAATTAACGGGAACTCAAATAAGGAAGACCTGTAACTCGATCAGATCAGGTTTGAGCAGATCTGGTGGGGTGTGAAACCCGAAGAAGTTTTTTTCAACAGCGATGTCCGAAAATAAATCAACACCATTCGTTAATGGAATGTAACTAAATTGAAAACTTATAAACCCAACATTTTGTATTGAGACTTCCTTGCCTTCAAAATCGAATTTAAAGTCATAAGTGTCCTTCTTCCTATTGTCATTACTATTTTTAGGTGTATTGGCACATTTCTTCTCAGATTTACAACTAGAAGTTTCTGCATCATAGGAGTACTTACATAGTGGCATTTCTGAACCCTGAACCCATTGTTCGCCATCAGGACAGGATATATGAGAAATGGTGAAACCGCTGCTTATGACTAATACATAGGCAGCAAAAAATACGGTTGTCACTATTTGTAGTATACTTTTCACTATGGCAAAATTACATTTTTAATGCTTTTATGACTTATTAAAGCTTCGCCGTTTGTAACAACTTCCTTTACATTATTTATTATTCCAGTTTTAACCAATGCTCTATTCTTCTGAGGGAGTTGTTACATATAAATTATCTTGATAGTTTTTGTTGTATTCGAGCCAACATAAAAACTAGCTTTTTTGAAATTTGGACGATTGGTGAATCCAATTGATGTGAAATTGGAAAAACCAATTCCTTCTATCGGCAGAACCCAACCTTTATCAATTTTTCCATTACTATTTTCGTCATGTAAAATGTTAACGGCATATTTCCCTTTTGGTAAATTATAGAATGTAATGGTGGAAGCTTTCCCCTCTATTTTTCCAATTTTTTGCTTGTAGTAGTTCTTAAATTCTTCATCAGGAATTGTTCCGTCTTTATTGTAAAGGGTAAACTGAACAACTCCATTCGAATTTTGCAATTCATGGACTTTTACCGTAAATGTATAAGTAGTTGCTGCCTCAATAGATTTGACAGAGAGCATAATAAACACCATTGCTACTATGGATAACGTTCCTATGATTCTTTTCATTTTGTGATAGAGATATACGTTCGTAAAATTCTCATGATTTATATTGCATTAATCTCCCACTGTTTTTAGTTCAGTTTTCTTCCCTGAAAAACGTTCTTTGATGCTGTCCACCACATAGTAAACAACAGGAACTAAGTACACGGTTAGGATTAATGATGAAGTTACACCTCCTATAATTACCCAAGCCAATCCATTTTTCCATTCACTTGCTGTTCCAGTCGCCAGGGCTATTGGTAACATTCCAACAATCATCGAGATACTAGTCATTAAGATTGGTCGCATCCTACCTTTTCCTGCAATTATCAACGCCTCTTTGTAATGCAGTCCATCTGCTTTTAATTGATTGGTGAAATCGACGATTAAGATGGCATTCTTAACTACCAGCCCCATTAACATAATCATACCCAGCAAAGCGAATAGACTCAGATGACTAATAGATAAATTCAAGGCTAAAAATGCTCCAATTACCGCCACTGGAATCGAAAACAACACCACAAACGGATACACGAAACTGTCGTAAAGTGCTACCATAATCAGATAGATCAACAAGAATGAAATTAGAAGTACAGATCCTAATGCACCGAAACTATCATTCTGCCTTTTAATGTCACTACCCCAAGTCATTTCGATTCCTTCTGGTAAAGGATTTCCTTTTAGATAAGCGACGACATCATCCGCCACACTACCTGAAGGTCGCCCGAGAGCATCAGAAGTTAAAGTAACTGCTGCCTGACGATCTTTTCGCTCCAATAATGAAGGTGAGTTGTCTTGAACTACTTCTGCAAATTGTGACACTTTCACTGGAATACCTTTTGGATTTATAATCGTAATGTTCTCAAGGTCTTCATAGTTTTCTCTATTGAGATTATCAAACCAAATCCTGATAGGATACTCAGTACCATTCTCTGCAAGTGTGGCACTTTCATTTCCCGTTAAAGCAGTTCTAAGATTCATTCCTACAAAAGCAGTATTCAATCCTAATCGTTGCATTTTATCTTGATCCGGGATTATTTTAAATTCAGGGCTTCCTTCTTCTACTGAGAGCTGAACATTATCTGCTCCAGGAATTTTTTCAATTACTGCCTTCAAATCCTTACTCACTTTCATTACGTTATCCAAATCACTTCCACTCAGTGTTATTTCAACAGGAGCTGTCCGAGGTATTAATCCTAACGCTGCCATTGAGTAGTTAATGGTCGGATATTTCACTTGTAATTCTGATCTAAGATCTCGCATGAATTTCTCCGTAGGTTGACCATTACGCTTTTCGGATGGTTTTAATTGGATCGTGAATTCAGTTTTATTCGCGGAACCAACGCCCAAACTTCCAATTCCTGTACTTGGTCCACCAACATTGCTAAACACGGATTCTACATCTTTTTGATGCAAAATAAAATCTTCAATTTGATTAGAAGTAATATTATTTTGTTGGATTGAAGTTGACTTATCGTATTCTAGATTCAGTCGAAACTTACCTTGATCTCCAGTAGAAATCAATTCTGCTCCAATAATATTTTGCTTCATCATTATTGCCGTCAATGCGAAAAGGCCAATGATAATTCCAGTAAAAATAAGCTTATGACTAAGTACCCATTCTAACTGTTTTCCGTACCAGTTTGTGAACTTATCCAGTTGTTTCTCAAACCAAAGCAAGAACTTATTGAAGAAATTCGTAGGTTGAATATCTTCAGATTTTCCCATTCGTGAGGCCATCCAAGGTGTAAGTGTAAATCCAACCAACAAACTGGTGAGGGTTGATGTAATGACAACCACAGCAAACTGTTGTAGCATGTCGGCAACAAATACTTGGATAAACAAGATTGGCAAGAACACCACAATATCAACAAGAGTAATGGAAACGGCTGAAAATCCAATTTCCATTCGTCCATCCATTGCCGCTTTTCGCTTGCTTTTCCCCATATCCAAGTGGCGTTGAATATTTTCCAGAACCACAGTTGCATCATCTACCAAAATCCCAATAATCAAAGACATTGCTAAAAGTGTCATCAAGTTGAGCGTGTATCCTAACATCCACATGACGGCAAAAGCAGTTATCAACGATGTTGGAATTGCTACCAGAACTATCAAGGCATTTCTGAAACTTCTCAAAAACAACAACATAACTAACGAAACAAGAATTACCGCCATTATAAGGTCCTCGATAACCGAATCTACTGCTGCAATTGTGTTATCAGTGCTATCATCTGCAATAATGAATTTTACATCATCGGCTGAGTTTTGCTTTTCAATAGCTTCAAATTTTGCGCGAATAGCTTTTGATACATCAACGGCATTGGCATCACCTTGTTTTTTTAGAAGGATTCCAATTCCATTTTTACCATTGTATCTACTTACAGACGTAATGTTTTTTATTCCGTCTATTACCTCGGCTACGTCTTTAACGTAGATTGGACTCCCAGGAATAGGCATTGCCACCTGTACGTTTTTAACATCTTCAATTTTCGTAAACTTACCCGTTAAACGAACAGAATTGCTTTCTGTAGAAGACTCAACTTTACCAGCTGGTAAATCAATTCCAGATCGATTAATAGCCTCAACAACCTGAATTAGCGAAAGATTGTTCAATCTTAATTTTTCTTGATTCACTTTCACTTGAATCTCTCTTTCTTCACCGCCTAACAATGTAAGTTCCGCAACTCCATTAATCTGTTGGATTTGAGGAAGAAATTAA
>Ga0307998_1000803_pt1 | contig 17450 bp, 18 predicted proteins | sample Davwhametageno37_FD_203147 | JGI IMG/M metagenome (GOLD analysis project Ga0307998, IMG submission 203147) | Marine microbial communities from Davis Island wharf, Antarctic Ocean - #37 | ecosystem: Environmental > Aquatic > Marine > Unclassified | place: Antarctic Ocean: Davis Island wharf... | reverse complement strand
AGAAGGTAACTCATTACTACAAAGAACCCCATCCCTATTTCGGAATGGACATTGTGGTTGTTGGTGCTGCTAATTCTGCTGTTGACGTTGCGCTAGAGACCTACCGTAAAGGAGCAAAAAGCGTTACACTAGTGGTGCGTGAAAAGGAAGTAGGTGCAAATGTAAAATACTGGGCACGTCCCGATATCCTCAATAGGATAGAGGAAGGTAGTATTCCTGCATACTTCGAATCCAAACTAATTGAAATTAAACCCAAAAGTGTCCGTATTCAAACTACCGATGGAGCTATTGAAATTCAAAATGATTTTGTATTGGCAATGACCGGCTATCAACCAGATTTTACGCTTCTGGAGTCTTTAGGAGTTCTGTTTCATTCCGATGCCTTCAAAACCCCTAAATATGATGAATATACTATGGAGTCTTCCCAAAAAGGAGTCTACCTTGCTGGCGTAGTTTGCGGAGGTTTAAAAACAAATAAATGGTTTATTGAGAATTCAAGAATTCATGCAGAACAAATTTTAACCGCGATTTCAAAAGCCTAAACCAGCTTTGCCAAAGCCAAAACAGATCCTAAGTGCACTCCGTCATGGAATAAGACGAAAGGAAAGGCAGTTGCAAACGAATTCAATTCCATTTTAGTAGAAGTAGTGTAGGGCTGATAGTTTTCAAAAATACCTGCTTCGATATCTTTTTTCAACTGTTCCATTGTCGACATTAAAGCGGTGTCAACAGCATCAACAAACTCTTGAGTAACATCTCTTTCAGGTTTAGTGCCTTTTCTGTAGCCATCGATCCAAGACTGATGAACAACAGGCGCTAAGCCAGATAGCAGGTACATGATCGATTGTTGGGTAGCCAGAGCGTGTGTAACATTCCAAATGATATTATTATTAAAACCCTCGGGTACTGTATTAAGTTGTTCCAAGGAAAAATTCTTTAAAAAACGAGAATATATTGTGCGATTGTGTGCTAGAATAGATAAATGCTCTTTCATTATATTGTTTTTTTAAAGGTATAGAAATTATAAAATAGAAGACTGAACTTAGGGGCTTATTTAAAGTTTTTATCCTAAATGTATTCAGCTTGGAATAATGACCTGAAGTCCCGTTGGATGGATTTTAATTTGAAGTTCTTGGTTGAAAATACGATTCGTTTCTCCATCCAACTGAATTAAAAACTCCCTGGAGGTAGTCTCTATGACAAGGTCAGAAATTGGAATGATTTCTAAAAGTTTCACAGAAAGTTTTAATCCAAATCGACTTGCTAAAAACAACTTGAATAAGGCCCAAATAGTCTTACTCTTGAAAAGAATCAATTCAAATTGACCATCCGAAACAAGAGCTTTTGGAGTTAATGAAAAATCATATCCAAACTGATTTGCATTCGAAATCATCAGTAGAAAAGGACTAACCTCTCTTCTAAAGCCTGCGTGATGCACCACAAAGGTTTGAGTCTTATGATTTTTTATGGATAAAAAAAGAGCTTTTAAGTAAGACACAAAGCCTCTAGTTTGCTTGTTTTGATAAGCACTAATAAACTCAGAATCAAAACTAACACCCATATTAGAAAGGAAAAAATGTTGATTGGCTAAACCAGCATCCATAACAATGCTATGCATCTCACGAATTACAGCTAGTGCTCCTTTTATATTCAACGGGATTTTAAAATGACGGGCGATACCGTTACCAGATCCCAAAGGAATAATACCAAGCGGAATAGTAGTGTCTACTAAATAGCGAGCGATTTCATTTATAGTCCCATCACCTCCACAAGCTATAACAAGGGATGTGTGGTCTTCAATTGCTTTTTGCACAAGTTCGAGCGCGTGTCCTTTATAAAGAGATTTCCATAAAAAGCAATCATGAGTTTCTTGCCAAAATGGATCTAAAGCCAATTGTTTTGGCAATTCTTTAAGCGACTTTTCTGAACGAGAATTAATAATAAAATGAATTTTCTTTTTCATCTTCAGTGGGCTCCTAATGTTCCTTTAACGATTCGGTTATTATAATCTTGAAGATAAGCCTTTCCTTTTTCTTCCAATACATTCATTGCATTAGTTCGGGATTCAATAAGGTTGTTTTCGAGTCCATAGTCCTCTTTTGAATAAAACCCAATAGCATCTGAACCATTATGTATACAGATATATTCGTCATTCATGAAAAAATAAGTTCCAGCGCCAAAGTAATTGACCACCAGCGATGAATCTTCGTTGCCGACAAGACTTCTCCCCCAACTTCGAATAGGCTTTTCATAACCCATTAGATGAGCTACGGTTGGCATAATATCCATATGCTGCGCTAGATCCGATCGGTCTTCATTCCATGATTTATTTGGTGCGTAGAACATAATCGGAGTTGCAAAACGATTGATGGTTTGTTGGTAAAAATCGTAGTGCGATTGATTTCCGTGATCTGCTGTAAATACAAACAGCGTGTTTTCGAACCAAGGTTGGTCTTTACTAGAAGCGATAAACTGCTCAATCGCATAGTCGGTATATTGAATGCATTTGTGCATCGGAACATACCCTTCTTTAAATTTACCGTCATACTCCTCGGGAATTTGAAAAGGAGCATGAGAACTCACTGAAAAAACAGTAGCCAAAAACGGATTGGTCTCTACGGTCAATTGCAGTTGCATAAACTGAAAAAATGGTTCGTCCCAAATACCCCAAATACCATCGTAGTCTGTGTCATTGTTATATTCATTCTTACCATAATATGCGTCGAAACCTAAGACTTGAGAAAAGCCTAAAAGACCCATAGATCCGTTTGGTGCACCATGGAAAAAGGAAGTAGTATAACCCATTTCTTTGCTGATTGAAACTAAGGATTGAATAGGTTGAGTAGCATATTGAGATGAAGTATACGCTGTTTCGAAGGAAGGAATACCAGCCAATACAGAAGGCATTCCATGGATCGACTTCCTGCTGTTTGCGAAGGCATTTGAGAAAACAATACTGTGTTGGGCTAACGAATCTAAAAAAGGGGTAAAACTTTCAAAATTCTCTATTCCAGTCGACCCGTTCATAGCGCCCCAATATTCCCTTCCAAAACTTTCTAGAATAAAAACTACGACATTGGGCGGCGTTTCAAATTCATTTAAATTCGAATAAGTTTTGATTGGCTGAATTAAGGCTTTGATCTGTGCTTCGCTAAAGTCCTGTGTGTATTTGAAACTGTTTTTACCATAGGTTCTGATTAAGGTAAAAGGCGAATTAAGCACAACATCTGCTTGCGAAGGATGATCTACCTTTTCCATGGCATGGATTAGAGTGATTGGACGCGTGCTGTGTCTCCAGTCTCCTCGAATACCAATGATTGCAGTTGCAGCTACAGTAACAAATAAAACAATAGAAGAAATTATATAAGAAGGCACATGTACTTTTTTAACTCGTTTTACATTTAACAGTTTATACGCTTTTACCCATAGAAAAAGAGACATGCCGTAGAAGAGAAATACATACCAATAATCTGTGAGAAAAGATAAAAGGAGATCGAAGCCATTGGATTCGTTTTCTAAAACTTCAAAGGCTTTGCTAGTAAGTCTATTTAAGTTGAATCGGTAGTAAACAATATCGATATAATTCATTGACAAACCGATGGAATTGAAAACCATATAAATTCCAAAAAGACCCTTTTGATATTTTTTTGAAGTAACAAATGTTCCCGGAATTATAGATCCCAGTAGAAAGATTGCATTGACATAAAAAAGTGCAGCAGTATCAAAGGTAAGTCCATACAAACAAAGCTTTAGAAACTCTGAAAATGTATGTACTTCTATTAAGTCGGTATTGAATAAAACAAAAAAACTTCGGGCAATAAAATAAAAAAGGTATCCTAAAAAAAAGCGATAAAGTAATACCCGAAATTCTTGGAGTCTTAAATTCATTTGAATAAAGTATATACTTGGTTTAGCTTAAACTGTTTTTTTACCCTTTGTGAGACCCATCACAAAAGGGTTTGATGCTTGATTTTGAAAAGCCATAAAGTGCAAAACGAGGTTCATGTTTAATCTCATTCCCTTCTATATCAAACAGAGTAACAGATCTGTGAATAGCAAATTGTCCGTTAGATTTTAGATTGATTTTTGTGTTTTCTGATTCCATAAGATAGTTTCATTGGGTTGAAAATATAAGCTCTTTAAAGCTTTAGTATAAATATAGTTATTCTACTGTAATGGAATAATCTTGTGGAGTAAGATTTATAACCCCTAACTACTTTCCCACATCAACTTCCATCTTTTTTAATGTTCAATGTAGGTATTATCTCATCTCCACATGGAAATGTCACCAATACAATTAATGCAATAAGCAAATGTTTCGCAATTCTCATTTTAATAGTTTATGACGTTGAATATAAGCGGTCGTTTTAATGCCACTTATATATTGTTACCAATTGGCCTTCTTTAATTTCTGCCTTCCAGAAGTGCTTTAATCATGCTTTGGTCAGGTTCTAAAAATTCTCCTTGCTTATATGTAAAGTGCCCATAACCTAGTTTATCTACTCTGAAATTAACCTTTACACCTAATTCTTTTTGGTAATAATCGCTAAGCCATTTACCAATTTCAGGCGGACAGAGTTCATCATCAGAAGCATGCCAAATACAAATATTATCATTCTTTATATTGCGGGGATCAAAACCCCAATCGTAACACACATAACATGTCGTTTCATAAGTACCACCAACAATGCCTCTTATTACTGCTCTTTTTAAAGTATCTCTCATAATTCTAAAAGTAGCAGTTGTGCTTGCCATTTTTATTGCTTTCAATGGTAACCATGGAGACAATGTAGCTAGACTTAAGTGCATTACTCCAAAATACCATGCCATATAAAACTTCTGAATTGTCTAAGTATTTGGTAATGAATCGGATCCAATTGCAGATACAACTCCTACTTCTTTACTTACTTTAGATGGCAACAATGGTGCATTAAGTCCAAAACCTTCACAGCGTTCAGGGTAATAATGTGCGGCAGCCATTGCATGAACTGTCCCTTGCGAATGCCCTATAATCATAAACTTATCAACTTCTTCTTTTTTTAGAACAGCTGCTAAATCCTCCTTTGGCCAATCTGCAACTTGCCTACCTGGCTTCATATCTGTATAACCGTAACCAGGTAAGCTTATGGCAATACCTTTTAGTACTAATTCTATGCAGCATTTTTCATTAAAAGCAATTTCACTCATCGCTTCAGGCCCAGAACCATGCATACATATTACCACTTTTGATTGAGGTTCTAAATTTCCAAAAACAAATTATTCCACCTTTCTGCCATCTTCTGTTTCAGCATATTTTCCCCCATCATTCTCAAGGGCTTTTTCATCAAACGGGAGCGGTCCTTTTTTCAGAAGATACAATCCCATGATTAGAAGAATCAGGTATATCGAAATTAATCCAAGTACAATGTATCCTAAAATATAAATTACAATGATTCTATTTTTAAATTACCTGTTTCAATTCGCTTATTGGTAACGAGGGGATAAACGGAATACGTTTATTATCCCTATGTATTTTCAAATTTAGATAATTCTGAACTCATTTGAGTTAAATCCCTCAACTCAAAGAGGGTGATGAATGGATTAGGGAACAACTCTATCTAATATGTGATGGTATGATGGAACTATGAAAAAAGTAAGTTTATCTGTAATATAATGATTATCTTTTAGTTAGAATATGTTTTTCCATTCAAACTCATTATCTCTCTGTTGAGGGATATTTCTTTGGTAAGATTTAACCCATTCCTGGTATTCTGAGAATGGTATAAATGTTCGGTATCCTATTCTAATAATAGGGAGATTTCTTTTCTCCACCCAATCTCTAAAGGTGTATCTACTGATTCCCATCGTTTCTAGGAATTGTTTTTTCGGTATGTAGTTTAGTGTATCGTTCATATTAATAAGTAAGGGTTAAATCCTCATCCATTCGTTTGTTGTATTCTTCTTTTGATTCTTTAAAGTTTTTATTATCAGATAGGTATCTATCCATCTTATTAAACTCTGTAAGTATGTTATTCATATTATTGATGTTGTTTTGATTTACATCAACATTTAAAAAGTGAAGTAGGTTTTTAACCATCAATACTTTTCGTTCTTCAATCTGTTGGTACATTACATTTTTCATAAGTAAAATTCCTCTCCATTATCTTTTTTTTCCTTAATCATCTTTAGTAGATGAGGCGACTGATTAAATACTTTCATCAGTTCATTAGATGTGTTCTCAATGATGAGAGATTTTAATCTATTTACATCTACAAACATCTCGATGAATGTGTCTTTACAATTCTTAATTTTCTCAGTTGTGGGTTCTTCCATACCTAACTCCTTAAACATCATTTTGATATTCTCATTAAGTCTTTTATCGATATGACTGTTCTCTTTATTTCCTTTTAATTCTTTCATTTTTTTCCTTATTTACATACACAATCAAAGTCGATATTCTTAAGGAATTCTATTACATCCTCATCCTTATCTTCAACCTCAACTTTTTCATTTTTAGATTCTTTTTCTTCTAACCATTCTTCTAATTCTTGAATGACCTCATCCAATCCTAATTCATCTACTTCTTCTGTATCTAGGTAATATTTCTTTTTATCCTCATCACCTTTGAACATCTTTGAAATATCCTTTTTAGGTTGAGACAGTTTGATTAATCTCTTAACCAATTGTTTATTTTTTAAGTCTTTTGTTTGTTCCATTTTTACTCCATTATTATTAATTAATAACCTTTGTTGAGTGTTTCTGATGTTTCAGAATCACCTCAATGATTCTGTTAATTTATTAACTGAATCTTTTAGTAGGGATACACCAATCCCCTTAAAGGATTTTTACATCCCTCAGAGATTTGTTATCTCGATTAACAATGTAGATTTCTTCAGACCAGTTCATTTCACCCATATCTGATTTATATTACAAATATTTCGACCCTATCGGTGAACCTCATCCATTATGTTCATATATTATTTCAATCCTATAGATTACTAACCGACTTCTAACCCACTAACTATCTTTCGACCCTCTTGGGTGGTAGGTGTTTTACCCTCTGTTGGACACCTGAGTCTGTGATTACTTCTAACCACTTTCATTCATATATAAATATGATTCCACAATTAATAACACTAATTACTCAGAGATTTTTTTATCAGACAGAAAAGGTGTTAAAGGGTGTTGGTTTTAATGCTAATTAATGGAGTAGGGGTAATGATGAGGTGAGTTTACTATTATTGAGGTTCAATATATACATCACCAATCTCAACAATATCTTTTCTGTTGATTCTTTCCTCACGAATCTTCCCTTTTTTGTATGTAGAATGGACTTTTGAGTTAGTAAACTCTGTATTTCGAGGGGTTTTCAATCCCTCATCATTGAAGATTTTAGAAATCTTTCTATACCCAATAGAGGTAAGAAAATGGTGTTTATATTCACAAATTCTATTGTATAAATACTGTTTATATTCACTATAATTTGACTCCCACAATTTGGTAGTAGTTACTGAAAATGAAAATCTTACAATGAGTTTTAAGGGGTAAGGATAACCGGTTGTTTCTGCTACTCCACCGTTACTGATTTAGCTAGATTTCTGGGTTGATCTACATTACACCCTCGTTGAACGGCAATATAATAAGACAACAACTGTAAAGGTATGGTTGTTAAGATCGGAGTAAAACATTCCAATGATTCGGGAATTTCAATACAATAGTCGGCTAATTGTTTTACCCGAACATCTCCTTCGCTTACAATAGCGATGATTCTCCCTTTTCTAGATTTTATTTCCGAAATATTACTGACCACTTTGTCGTAATGTCCTTTCTTAGTTGCAATAACAACAACAGGCATTTGCTCGTCGATCAATCCTATTGGTCCGTGTTTCATCTCTGCAGCTGGATATCCTTCTGCATGGATGTACGAGATTTCTTTGAGCTTCAATGCTCCTTCTAAAGCAACGGGGAAATTATATCCTCTTCCTAAATAAATACAATTATTGGTATCTTTAAAAGAAGATGCTATCTCTTTGATCAAAGATTCTTGGTTTAAAATTTCTGATACTTTATCTGGAATAGATTCTAACTCCACCAAGTGTTGTTGATATTCCGAACGAGACAAGGTTCCTTTTACAATTCCTAAACGCAATGCTAAGAGAGACAACACAGTGATCTGGGTAGTAAACGCTTTTGTAGAAGCAACCCCAATTTCTGGACCGGCGTGAGTATAACAGCCTGTATCGGTAAGTCTTGAAATGGATGAACCAACCACGTTACATATCCCAAAAACAAAAGCTCCACGCTCTTTAGCTATGTTAATTGCAGACAGTGTATCTGCAGTTTCTCCTGATTGAGAAATTGCAATTATGATGTCGTCTGGAAATATAATGGGATCGCGATACCTGAATTCAGAAGCGTACTCAACCTCAACAGGGATACGTGTAAATTTTTCTAATAAATATTCGGCAACCAAGCCTGCATGCCATGAAGTTCCACAAGCAATAATTAATATCCGTCGTGCTTTTAAAAACTTATTCTCATGTTCCCGTAAACTCGAAAGTGTGATGACGCCTTCGTTAGAAAGTAACCGTCCACGCAAGGTGTCACGTATCGCTTGGGGTTGTTCGAAAATTTCCTTGAGCATAAAATGATCATAGCCCCCTTTTTGGATATTATCTAAGCTCATTTGAAGCTTTTCTATATAAGACTTTCTAACTTTATCACTTATTGTTTTTCTAATCGAAATATCGCGATCACAACGAATAATAGCCAAGTGTTCTTCTTATAGATAAATTACATTCTTGGTGTATTCAATAAAAGGAGTTGCATCCGAGGCTACAAAAAACTCTCCTTCTCCAACACCAATTGCAAGCGGACTTCCTAGTCTAGCCGCTACAAGCTCGTTGGGTTTTTTATAATCAAAAACAACAATGGCATAGGCTCCAACTACTTGGTTTAATGCGATCTGAACTGCTTTTCCTAGCTTTACTTTTTCTTCCCTTTGAACGTCTTCAATTAGGTTAACAAGTACCTCCGTGTCGGTGTCAGAAGAAAAAGTATAACCCCGCTGAATAAGCTCCTCTTTCAAAGAAGCATAGTTTTTAATAATACCGTTGTGAACCACAACCAAGTCACCTGAGTTAGACGTTTGTGGATGTGCGTTTAAATCGTTTGGTACACCGAGGGTTGCCCAACGTGTGTGCCCAATTCCGATTGTTGCTTAAACAGGTTCTTGTCCTTGTAATTTGGCTTCCAAGTCGCTTACTTTTCCTGTCGTTTTAATTGTTTGAATTTCTGTTCCGTTGTACAAAGAAATTCCTGTACTGTCATATCCACGATATTCTAGCCTTTTAAGGCCTTTTATAATTATTGGAGATGCTTGTTGTTGACCAATATAGGCTACGATACCACACACAAGGAATAATAGTTAATTTGAGAAATCTGTGTAAATCACTTCTAACTCTAATTTGAGATGTTCAAAACCTGCACTAGGATGTGACCCTATTAAAACAGTACTCAATGGATTTAAAATAGCTGAGGCTGGGTATAGAATTTCTTCACTCCCGCCATTTGATCTTGCTTTTCTAGTAGTAGTGTCAGCGATGTCAGCCGTAACTGCTAATCCTAAAACCACATTCGTCGAATCTTTACGGATTAGATTATTAATGTGTTGTGTGATTTTAAATTTGTAGCGATATGGTTTTCCGTTTTGATATTCTAAAATTCCACCATGAACTAACTTCCCTTTATTTCTTTCAGCACTTACTGTGTTGTCTGTAAAATAGTCTAACAATGGTGCTGTATCTCTTTTGTTGTAGAGGTATAAACGATCAGCAATTAAGTCTCCAGAAGTCCAATTCTCAACTGAAGTTGAATCTACGTAAAACACTAAATTTGCTTCATTTACTAACCAATTGTTTTCGCGTAACTCTTCAAGTTTTGAACTTGCAGATCCGTCTGAATATTTACCTAATAATTCAACAGAAGAAAGTAATCCGATCCCGCCTTTTACAAAGATTTTATTAGAGCCATTCGTTTGTGCTATGGTTTGGCTTATTTCCGGATTTATTATTGAATTCTCTAGGTGATTTACTGTTATTCCTAGACTTAATAAGAAGCTACGTTCTAGACGATCTATTGAAAAATCAGTAGTGTCGTCTGGTGTATCGTTGTCGTTATATTGATCATATTCGTAAGTTACACCAATGCTAGCCGATGCAAAGTTGAGTAACATATATAAGTCCTCAGATGGGTTTTCCATACGCACATAAATTCCGCGCATATACTTTTGAAACAAGATGCTTGTTGTCAAAGAATCTGAACCTTCCATGTCGATAAAACGTCTTTGAAAAAACGCAGTATCCAAAGGCACTCGTATACGAGGCGAACGGCGGGTTTCAACTTGAGTGGTTTCATCTATATCCGTATCTGGATCGTCTTCAGTAAAGTTGATCCGTATTTCTTCAAAATCCAATTGAATGGTTTCGTCAAATAAATTTTCGCCAACAAATCCTTCTTCATAAAAATCACGAGAAGAATAAAAGGCTTGTTGAGATTCAAAATTATTATTGGGATCTAACGTATTCAAATAATAGGTTAACTCATCTACTTTTAGATTAAAGCTAGCATTTCTATTTCCAAAAATAGAATCAATAGCATAGGTTTTGTTTTCTGGCTGGTAACCTGAATTATCTGTGTCTACGTCGTCTATAATTCCATCGCCGTCAGTATCATTACTCAAAGGGTTTGAACCGTTCTGAGTTTCTAATGCGTCACTAACTGTGTCGCCATCGGTATCGCTTGTTGGGTCTTCTGGGTCAGCATCTAAACTGTCTATAACGCCATCACCATCTTGATCTCTGGTGTTGGTAATAAAAGGTATTTCTAAGTAAGCCGAAATTACTTGTTCATTTTCTTCAATTGCCTTTACATTATCTTCATCACCTAATTCGTCTTTTGGAGTGTACAATCCAAAAAAATTAGTTGGTATAAAACTAAGCTGAGAAGCAATATAAGCAGATGATCGCCCAATATTAGGAACGTCAATCACACCAAGCTGTTGAAAAGTTAATCCATCAACTTGAACATCAGTAATGAATTCATTTTGATAAGAAAATACAGGGAGTTTTACCTTATTAGTTTCAAAATCATTTGTAGAAATTAAATCGTATCCAACAGTATTAAAATCTTCATTACAAGAAACTATAACGAGTGTAAAAAAGAGAAATAAAGAGAAATTCTTTAAGAATGGTATCTTGAATTTCATAGGGAATTAAATGATTTGATTATTGAAAAAGTCAACATAGGCATTTTCCTTTGCGCTTTCTTCAAAAGTTAAGGCGGGCAATTGTTTGTCATCAATATTCGAAAGAATACTTTCAGGTATGTTTTCTCCAGAAAGGATTACTCCATCTGAAAAATTAGTAGCTAGTTTGATTAAGTTTTCATAATTAGCATCTTTCAAAAGGCTTTTTTCTGCTTCCCCTGGGACGTCAAAAGCTACTTTATCTTCAAATTCTGAAGAAACAGAGCCTTCAAAATCGCTTGGATATATAGAGGTTACGATTTTACTTGACTCAAAAATTGGATCTTCAGCAAAATAAGTTTTCATGTATAGAGGAAAGAGTGAAGTAAACCATCCGTGTAAATGAATGATGTCTGGAGACCAATTCAATTTTTTTACCGTTTCGATTACGCCTTTTGTAAAGAAAATCATACGCTCGTCGTTGTCAGAAAATAAATTTCCCTCTTCGTCCTTAAGCATCGCTTTTCTTTTGAAATATTCTTCATTATCAATAAAATATACTTGCATCCGTTCTTTTGGAATAGAAGCAACCTTGATAATCAACGGCATATCCATGTCGTTGATGACCATATTCATTCCTGACAAGCGAATAACTTCGTGCAACTGATGTCTCCGCTCATTAATCATCCCATAACGGGGCATGAAAATACGCGTTTGACCCCCAGCCTCATTGATCGTTTTAGGTATCTTAAACGAATTGATCGATTGATCTGTTTGGGGTAGATAGGGCGTTACTTCCGATGATATTATTAATACTTTCTTGTTTTGCATAAAACTGATTTAGCTTTCTTTGTTAGAAAGTTTAGCGAAATTACGAAATTTCTTCCGTTCCATAGAAAAAACAGTACTTTTAGGCTGTTAATATTTTCGTAAAATGAAAGTTTTTTACAAGTATAAAGAACTCAACGTCGTCAAAAAAAAATACACAACTAAATCTATTGGGCTAGTTCCAACGATGGGTGCTCTGCATGAAGGCCATTTAACCCTTGTTAATAAAGCCCTTGAAGACAACGACCTTGTACTCGTTTCTATATTCGTTAATCCTACCCAGTTCGACAATGAAAATGATTTAAAAAACTATCCTAAAACCTTAGAATCTGATCTTTCAAAACTTCAAACCCTAGGAGAGAATATTTGGGTTTATGCTCCAGAAGCTGATGACTTATACAGTAATAAGATCGAGCCGAAAGCATATAACTTCGGGAAACTCGAAACTACGATGGAGGGTGCACATCGAGAAGGACATTTTCAAGGAGTGGCTACTGTTGTTCAAAAGCTATTTGAAGCTCTACAACCTACGGTTGCTTACTTTGGCGAAAAAGACTACCAGCAATTACAAATTATTACCGCATTAGTAAAACAAGAAAACATTCCTGTCATCATCATACCTTGCCCAATTATTCGCCATGAAGATGGCTTGGCAATGAGTTCAAGGAACAAGCGCTTGAATATCAAAGAGAGAGCAATGGCACCTATAATCTATGAAACCCTTCAAAAAGCAGTTGCGTTAAAAGATATTCATAGCCCTCCACAAATTGAATCTTGGATTACTGAGTTTTTCGCCCTTCATCCTGAATTTTATTTAGAGTATTTTTCAATTGCTGATATCCAAACACTCGAAAAAGTAAGTGCGTTAAACGGTTCAAAAATGAGAGCTTTTATTGCAATTAAATTAGGTGGAGTTCGCCTAATTGACAACATTAAATTTTAATACCTTTGCAGCATGAAAATTGAAATATTAAAATCCAAAATCCATCGTGTTAAGGTAACTGGTGCAGATTTAAATTATATCGGAAGTATTACCATTGACAGTACGCTTTTAGAGGCTGCAAACCTTATCCCTGGAGAAAAGGTGCAAATTGTAAACATCAATAACGGAGAGCGTATTGAAACCTACGTAATTGAAGGTGAAAAAAATTCAGGTGAAATAATCCTTAATGGACCTGCGGCTCGAAAAGTTCAAAAAGGCGATATCATCATCATCATAAGTTACTGTATAGTTCCTTTCAAAAAAGCTCGTGACTATAAACCAGTGCTTATATTCCCAAACGAAGGAACTAACTTATTACAGTAATCTTGCAAAAAAAAAATCTGTCTAAATTTTTAAAGTTAATTTTCCCACTCCTAATTGGGATTCTCTTTATTTATCTAACAGTCAAAGATACTACCGCAGAGGATCGTGAAACCATCATTGAAGCTGTTAAAAATGCAGATTATCGTTTTGTTTTTCTGTCTTTAATTCTGGGTATGATTAGTCATTTATCGCGAGCTTACCGCTGGAATTTTATGCTTCACCCAATGGGTTATCATCCAAAACTTATAAATAATATTTTAGCGATTTTCATTACCTATATTGCTAATCTTAGTGTCCCAAGGTCTGGAGAATTCTTTAGGGCTACAATAATGAAAACCTATGAAGACATCCCATTCGAGAAAAGCTTAGGTTCCATAATTGCAGAACGAATGGTCGATTTGATGATGCTTCTTTTAGTCATTGGAATTGCATTATTGATTCAGTTTGATTTTATCATGTTATTTTTAAAAGAACAGTCTTTTAATCCAACGACTTTAGTCATTGTGATCCTATTGGTTGGTCTAGGGCTATGGGTGTTAGTCAAGCAACTTAAACGATCGAAATCAGTTATTGCAATAAAAATAACTGGACTTGTTGAAGGGCTTACTGAAGGTGTAATGACCTTAGTGAAAATGCCTAAAAAATGGGCTTATATTTTCCATACCTTTTTAATTTGGGGCCTCTATATTTTTATGTTTTATGTCGTAAAATGGGCACTCCCCGAAACAGTTAATCTCCCTTTTGAAGCTCTATTGATTGGGTTTTTAGTTGGAGCGATAACCATTTCAGCTACCAATGGAGGAATCGGAATTTATCCTTTTTCAATTTCTTTAGTTTTGATAAGTTACGGTGTTTCAAAAGAATCTAGCCTGGCATTTGGTTGGATTATGTGGACTGCTCAAACCATTATGATATTATTATTTGGGGGTCTTTCCTTTTTAGCTTTACCACTGCTGAATAGAAAAAAGTATGTATCTTAAATTTTTATTAAATGTTTTTTTATGATTCGTTATTTATTCATGCTATTGGTTTTGTCAAGCTTTGTGATCCAAGCGCAAATTACAACAGAAAAAATTGTATCTTCTGTTCTAGGGACAACCCGAACAATTGATTTATACATTCCAGAAATAGAAGAAGGATCGTTTGATCAGCTGCCACTGATAGTTGTATTGGAAGGGCATGAATTATTTGATCTTGTAGTGGCTAATGTTGACTTTTTATCTAAAATCGACTATATGCCAAAGGCTATTGTAGTTGGAGTGCGACAAGAAGGCCAATATCAAGTAGCTCGTGACTTTGAAACTGATAAAAACTCAGGACAATTGAGCACACGAGGGTCAAACTTCAAGAATTTTATTGTTTCTGATATTGTTCAGCGACTCTCAATTCAATACTCAATCTCAAACATGAAAGTGCTTATCGGAAAAAATAAATCTGCAAATTTTATCAACTATTTTTTGCTGAATGGTCCCAATATCTTTTCATCCTATATTGCAATTACACCCGAGGTTTCGCCAGAAATCATTGAGCTTTTGACCATAAACGTGGCTAACATTAAAAAAACAACCAATTATTATATTTCTAATTCTGGGAACCTTCCAAGAAGACAAAAAAATAACATTAGCCTTTTGACTGAGAAGCTTAAAAAGCAAGAAAATGAACAGTTCATATTAGCTACTGATTCGTTTTCTTATACCGATGAATTATCTACCCCAGCATATTCTATTCCTATCGCTCTTCAAGGTTTTTTTAGAATTTATCAGCCAATCAGTCCAAAAGAATATCGAGAAAATATTTTAAAAGACACACTTCCATCACACAATTATTTGGTTAGTAAGTATCAAAAAATATCAAATCAATTGGGTATTCAAAAACGATATATTTTGAATGATATAATGGCTATTTTTGCAGCTGCTCAAAAAAAATCAGATGCAGAAACTCTTTTTGTTTTAGGAGATTTGGCCATTGAAGGTTATCCCACCACCATGTTAGGACATTATTTTAATGGTCTTGGCTATGAAATTACGGGTAACACTAAAAAGGCACTTAAAAATTATGAGCGTGCATATACTTACGATCCCATTGATTTCGTGACAAAAGAATTAATCTTAAATAAAATTGAATCTCTTAAATGAGTAAAGTAAAAACTACCTTTTTTTGTCAAAAATGTGGAACTGCTCATGCAAAATGGCAAGGACAGTGCAAAGGATGTAAAGAGTGGAATACACTAGTAGAAGAGGTTATAGAAAAGCCAAAAGAGAAAGGCTGGATAGCACCAAAAACTTCTAAAAGTAAAGGGGCGGTACCTATTCGAATACAAGAAATTGACACAGACAAAGAGTCTAGAGTTTCAACGAACGATTCTGAATTGGATCGGGTTTTAGGTGGTGGTCTTGTTCCTGGTTCTGTTACGCTTTTGGGAGGAGAACCAGGGATTGGAAAATCCACTTTACTCCTTCAAATTTCTCTTCAAATTAAAGGAAAGGTTCTTTATGTATCTGGAGAAGAGAGTCAGAAACAAATCAAACTAAGAGCTGAACGAATTGATGCACAAAACGAAAATTGTTTTATTCTCAGTGAAACACTTACCCAAAAGATTTTTAAACAAATCGAAGCGTTAGAGCCCGATATTGTGATCATTGATTCGATTCAAACGCTGCAAACACAATATGTTGAAAGCAGTCCAGGTAGTGTGTCTCAAATTAAAGAATGTACTTCAGAGCTCATTCAGTTTGCAAAGAAAACCCATACACCAGTCTTATTGGTAGGTCATATTACAAAAGATGGTGCTATTGCTGGTCCCAAAGTTTTGGAGCATATGGTAGATACTGTACTCCAATTCGAAGGTGATAGAAACCACATCTATCGAATCATTAGAGCTCAAAAAAATCGTTTTGGATCAACCGCCGAAATAGGCATCTATGAAATGTTGTCCTCAGGGCTTCGAATCGTTACCAACCCCAGCGAACTTCTCATTTCACAAACAGATCGAAAAATGAGTGGACATGCTATTGCGGCCACTGTAGAGGGTATAAGGCCGCTTATGATCGAAGTACAAGCATTGGTTAGCACTGCAGTATACGGGACACCACAAAGAAGCACAACTGGATTTAATGCAAAACGACTCAATATGCTTTTGGCCGTTTTGGAAAAAAGAGCTGGATTTCAACTCGGAAGTAAAGATGTTTTCTTGAATATAACGGGTGGAATAAGCAGCGAAGACCCGGCAATTGACTTAGCAGTAGTAGCTGCAATTTTATCGAGCTACCACGACATTGCACTTCCAAAAGAAACTTGTTTTGCCGCCGAAATTGGGCTATCAGGAGAATTGCGTCCCGTTTCTAAACTGGATCAACGTATTGCCGAGGCTGAAAAATTAGGTTTCGAAACCATCGTAAATTCAAAAGGAACAAAAAAAAAGCATAGTTCAATAGGGATCAATGTGTTAGCCCTTACAAAAATTGAAGAAGTTGTTGCTCTTTTATTTGTGTAGAAATAAACAAAAAAACTACATTCGTTCAGTCAAATTATAATTTATTCTTGTTTTTTTAAACACCCTTTTTATGAAGAAAATCATTGATCAATTTTTAGCAGAAGTTCAAGTAAGAAACCAAAACGAACCTGAGTTCATGCAGGCAGTAACGGAAGTTGCTGAAAAAGTAATTCCCTATATTGTAAAAAACGATATTTACTATGGTCAAAATATATTACTGCGAATGGTGGAGCCCGAACGTGTTGTCTTTTTTCGTGTAGCTTGGACAGATGACCAAAACGAAATTCAGGTTAATCGCGGTTATCGAATTGAAATGAATTCGGCTATTGGTCCCTATAAAGGAGGTTTACGATTTCATCCAAGTGTAAACCTAAGTGTACTCAAATTTTTAGCCTTTGAACAGGTTTTCAAAAACAGTCTTACCACCCTTCCTATGGGCGGTGGAAAAGGAGGTTCTGATTTTGATCCCAAAGGAAAAAGCGATAATGAAGTAATGCGTTTTTGTCAAAGTTTTATGTCAGAATTATTCCGTCACATTGGTCCAAACCGAGATATCCCCGCTGGTGATATTGGTGTTGGTAATGATACGGCGACCACCG
>Ga0307998_1000802_pt1 | contig 17462 bp, 14 predicted proteins | sample Davwhametageno37_FD_203147 | JGI IMG/M metagenome (GOLD analysis project Ga0307998, IMG submission 203147) | Marine microbial communities from Davis Island wharf, Antarctic Ocean - #37 | ecosystem: Environmental > Aquatic > Marine > Unclassified | place: Antarctic Ocean: Davis Island wharf... | reverse complement strand
ACATCTAACAGATTGGTTCTGTCGCATTAATTATTTTTCAAACGTTTTTCAATAGAATTACACTTTCTTCAAAAAGTTAAATCACTAATAAACGTGTCTTTAGGTTTTTCAATTTATATTCAAAAACGACAAAAACCATTAGGTTTTAGTTTAATGCGACAGAACCCATTATTACCACTATTGAATTTGAATATTTCATATTTGATTTTTTAATGTTTACAAACTACAGAACCATTTTTCTTGAACTTAAAAGTAAATCAATAAAAAACGTTAACAACCATTATAAATATAAACAATTGTTTCTCCATTTTTAAAAAGATATTCAACCACTATATCTGATTCATCACCACAACCTGGAGCAAGTTTCCAAAGAATTAAATTTTTAAATATTTTTTTCGCATCAGTTACTTCTAAACCGGGAAACTCAATTCGAATTGTAACACTTTCATAACCATAAGATTCCTCTAGTGTAATTCCATTTTCGTAAAATGAATTGACCGTATAACCATTATACATTTCATCATCAGTCATTACAAGCTCTCTCTCTATTTTTGATATAACCTTAAATTGCTTGAGCCATAAAGTTATATCCTGTTTGGAATATGGAGAAGGATACTCAAAATTACACAAAACTTTATGCTTTTTTTTCTTTGATTGTGAAGTTATTTTAAGTATTGAATCCTGAAGACTTGAAATGTTATTACTAATGCTACTATTCAAATGTTTTAAACTATCAGATTTCAATTCATGTTCAGCAACTATTAATAGGTAATCTTGCTCCAAAGACTTAACTTCTTTAGTTAAAGATTCTATTTTCTCATTCTTCAAGCTTATTTCCTCATTTTTGGAAGCATTCTCTTTTTTTAATAAGCTGATTTTAGACTCAAGAGCTAACTTTGTGTCGCTTAATTTTTCATTATCATCAATAGACCTTAGTAGAACTGAGTTAATACTATCTAACTTATATGTGAGTGTTTCTATTTGTTTTTTCTTGCTTTGAGAAAAGGAGATACTTACACAAATAAGCAATAGAAGAATGGTCATCATTTTTTTCATAATTGAATTTAATAATTTAATCTCAAATCACAAAAGAAAAGAATTTTAAAGTTTAGTTTTCTTTTACTAAAAAAAGTGACACTATAAAAAAGCAAGGGGTAAAAGAGATTAAGAACTAACAATCCTAAACATCAAAATAGTAGGTTATCTAATTGTTCGATTCTATTTGATATTTATATTTTTAGTTGAGTCTGAAACCGTAAAAAAGAGAAAAAAGGAACGTTTTCAAAAGTTATATACACAAAAACGCATAAAAAAACCTCAACTTACTAATAAATAGCATGTTGAGGCTTTTTTTTGTACACCCAACAGGACAAATATCGAACTTTCAGTTAAAGGAGGATATAGGAAACTTGATAAATTTGTAATAAACAGACGAATTCGTTCTAGAGGAGGTTAAAAAGGGAACTAAAATAATTTACGAGGCCGCCTTCCAATTCAATGGAGTATTAGGTAGAGTATCGTCAGTACAGGAATCGTAGAAGAAATTGGAACTACAGGTACTGGAGATGTGGTAAGAGCAAATTCACCAGTACTTACAGGAACAGTTACGGCAAATACTATTTCTGCGACTACTTTAATAACAACTACTTTAAATGCTAATAGTATATTGGGTACTATTCTAACCCCTTCACAACCAATTATTACTACAGTTGGACATTGACTGCTTTAAATGTAAGTGGCACCTCAATGAATGCTAACCACATCTCTTTAACTCAGATTTAACAAAAATAATTGGATAATACAGCCTAACTCTTCTTCACACACTGAGTTAAAATAACGATTCTTTGTCTGGTTACTTTTTCGTCTGTTTACAAAATACCTTTCTAATTCTAAAAATAAATTGCTTTCACTCTAATTGTTTTGTTGCCTTTCACTTCAAAACTAGCTTTATTAAAACTGGGTCGGTTTGTGAAACCTATTGAGTTAAAATTGGAGAAACCAATGCCTTCTGTTGGAAAAATCCAACCTTTGTCTATTTTTCCATTTCTGTTTTCATCATGCAAGATATTCACTGCATATTTTCCTCTAGGAATCTGTTTGAAAGTTATGCGGGAGCCTTTCTTTGTTATTTCTCCCTTCCCTATTTTGTAATAATTTTCATAGTCTTCGTCAGGAATAGAGCCCTCTTTGTTGTACAAAGCAAACTGCACCACTCCTTCCGAATTCCGTAAATGAGTTACTTCTATAGTTAACGAGATTGTTTCTTCCTCTGTCTTTGAAAAAGAGGTTAGAAATAGGACAAAAAACAGGGAGATGTAAAGCGTGTTTTTCATATTAACTCGCTTTATTTCTACTTAATTTTTCTTTCGCAGCATCTACCAAGTAATAAATCATTGGGACCAAAAAGACAGTTAAAATTAAAGAAGAAAGAAGACCTCCAATAATTACCCAAGCCAATCCGTTTTTCCACTCGGCTGCTGTTCCTGATGCCATTGCAATGGGTAACATTCCTATCACCATAGATAAAGTAGTCATTAGGATTGGTCGCAACCTTCCTTTTCCTGCAATGAGTAATGCTTCTTTATAGTGGACTCCTTCGGCTTTCAATTGATTGGTGAAATCCACAATCAAGATGGCGTTTTTCACCACCAATCCCATCAACATAATTAATCCCAGCAAGGCGAATAAACTTAAGTTACTCAAGGATAAATTAAGCGCAAAGAAGGCTCCAATTGCTGCCAAAGGAATAGAGAATAACACCACAAATGGGTACACAAAACTGTCGTAAAGTGCGACCATGATTAAGTAAATTAATAAAAATGAAATCATTAAAACTGAGCCTAAAGCTCCAAAACTATCATTTTGTCGTTTAATATCACTTCCCCAAGTCATTACAATTCCCTCTTGCAAAGGATTATCATTGAGGTACGCCACTACTTCGTCTGCCACAGTTCCCGAAGGTCTTCCTAGTGCATCTGCGGTAAGTGTAACGGCAGGCTGGCGGTCTTTTCGTTCCAATAAAGAAGGTGAATTGTCTTGCTCTACGGTTGCAAATTGAGAAATATCTACGGCCATTCCCATTGGGTTTATTATGGTAAGGTTTGTAACGTCTTCGTAGTTTTTTCTATCAAATTCATTGAGCCAAATCCTAACAGGATATTCGGTTCCGTTTTCTGTCAAGGTAGCGTCATCATTTCCTGTAAATGCGGTACGCAAATTCATTCCTACATAAGCCGTGTTCAAGCCCAGTCTTTGCATTCTGTCTTTGTCTGGAATTACTTTGTACTCTGGACTTCCTTCTTCTACAGAAAGGCGCACATTATCAGCTCCAGGGATTTTTTCTACTATGGCTTTTAAGTCGGTTCCGTTTTTCATCACTTCCTCCAAGTTACTTCCGCTCAAGGTAATTTCTATAGGCGCAGATCTTGGAATAAGTCCCAAGGCCGACATAGAGTAATTGATGCCCGGGAATTTGACTTTTAAATCTTCTCTCAGGCTTTTCATATACGTTTCGGTAGGCAGGTTATCGAGTTCTTTTTTGTCTTTTAACTGAATCGTAAATTCTGTTTTGTTTACAGAACCTACTCCCAAACTTCCAATTCCTGTACTGGGTCCTCCCACATTAGTAAATACAGTAGATACTTCTGACTGTGCCAATAAATAGCTTTCTATATCTGTAGAAACTAAATTATTTTGTTGAATAGCAGTAGTTTTATCGTATTCCAATGCCAAACTGAATTTTCCTTGGTCACCCGTAGAGATTAATTCTTTTCCAATAATTCCTTGTTTCACAATTCCCAAAGTCATGGCAAAAAGCAACAGTATAATTCCTGTGAAAATAATTTTGTGCGAAAGCACCCATTGCAAAGCTCTTCCATACCAATCAATAAAACTATCGAGTTGTTTTTCGAACCAAAGCAAGAAGCGATTGAAAAAATTGGTGGGTTGTAAATCTTCTTTTTTACCAATACGAGAAGCCAACCAAGGGGTAAGCGTAAATCCTACCAATAAACTAGTCAGTGTAGAAGTGATTACCACCACAGAAAATTGTTTCAACATATCTGCCACAAATACTTGTAGAAAAAGGATGGGTAAAAATACCACAACATCTACCAAAGTAATAGAAAGAGCAGAAAATCCAATCTCCATTCTTCCATCCATGGAGGCTATTTTTTTCTCTTTTCCTTTATCCAAATGCTTTTGAATATTCTCCAAAACTACGGTTGCATCATCTACTAATATCCCAATAATTAGAGACATGGCTAGTAAAGTCATCAAGTTTAAAGTATAACCCAAAAGCCACATTACGGCAAAAGCCGTAACCAAAGAAGTTGGGATGGCAATTAATACAATGATTGAGTTTCTGAAACTTCTCAGGAACAACAACATGACTAAGGAAACCAAAATAACGGCTAATATTAAATCAAATACCACAGAATCTACTGCTGCAATTGTATTGTCGGTACTGTCATCTGCAATGATAAATTTTACGTTTGCATTTGCATTTTGTGCTTCAATGGATAGAAATTTCTCTTTTATTAATCGAGAAACATCTACAGCATTGGCATCTCCTTGCTTTTTTAGCATCAATCCAATTCCTGCTTTTCCATTGTATCTGCTGTAAGAAGTAGTTTCTTTGATTCCATCAATAACACTTGCTACATCTTTAACATAAATAGGGCTACCGGGAACAGGCATTGCAATTTGTACATTTTGAATGTCTTCTAAAGTGGCAAATTTCCCTGTTAATCGTACTGTACTATTTTCTTGGTTGGTCTGCACTTTTCCTGCTGGTAAATCCAATCCCGAACGGTTTATGGATTCCACCACTTGCAAAAGTGAAACTTTATAACTCTTGAGTTTATCTTGATCTACTTTTACTTGTATTTCTCTTTCTTCTCCCCCCAGCAGTGTGATTTCTGCCACTCCTTTTAGTTGTTGAATTTGGGGTAAATAATCGTCCTTCATTCTTTGGTAAAACTCCGTAGAAGGCAAATCACTTGTTGCACTGATTGACATAATTGGCAAATCATTGGGCGAGACTTTACTCATTTCTGGCGCCAAAATATCGGCTGGTAAATCCTTACGGATATTGTCAATGTATCTTTGAGCATCTTGCATGGATTTATCTAAATCCGTTCCGTATTTTAAGTTGGCAATTATTACCGAAGCATTGGGTAATGATTTAGAAACCAAATAATCTACGCCTTCCAAATTGGCCAAAGCATCTTCTATTTTTCTAGAAACAGAGGTTTCTACTTCGTTAGGTTCTGCTCCTGGATATCCAGTTTTAATAACCACCACAGGCTGATTAAAATCGGGCATTAATTCGTAACTCAGGTTCTGGTATCCAATAAATCCAAGTAAAGTAAGTACACTAAAAAGTACTATAATTAGTGAGGGACGATTGATTGATATTTCTGTTAAATTCATCTTTATTCAATTTTTTTTATTCGTAATTCGTAATTGAAAATTCTTAATTGACAATAACGTTCGCTCCATCAAATAGATTGATTAAGCCATTGGTTACAACTACATCTCCTTCGGTAACTCCGTTTGTAATAACTGATTTATTCTGTATCTTTTGAGAAACAATAATGTTCTGTAACAGTGCTTTCCCTTCTTTTACCACATACACTTGTGGCTGACTAGAGCTTCCAATTATTGCCGAAGAAGGAATAAGAAATCCTTTTCCACCTGTTTCATTTTTAAGCGAAACTTCGCCAAACATCCCCGATTTTATTTTAGAAGATTTTAGATTTTTTAGGGTGAATTGAATTGGGTAACTTCCTCCTCTATTTGCTTTACTTCCTATCATAGTTGCTTTACCTGTAAGCGTGTCATTAGGATAAATGTCTGCCAATACAGAATAAGAATTACCCAATTTAAATTGATTCAAATCGTTTTCAGAAACATTAATCGTAAATTTCAACACCTCCAATTCTGTAATTTGAAGCAGGGGAACTCCTGGAGCTGCAAAACCTCCAATTTCGGTAAATTTTAGGGTTACAAATCCACTAAAAGGTGCTTGAATAGTGGTTTTATTTATTTGTTCCTGCAAAGTTGCTTTTTGAATGGTAGCCGTTTTTAATCCCAATGTTGTCTTTTCTAATTTCACTCCCTGAATGGCATCCGATTTCGCCAAAATAGTGTATCGGTTTACATCTGCAACTAAGCCTTCTTTTTGTACCTCCACAGCTTGTAGTTGCAACTTAAGCAAAGAGTTATCCAACTGAACAAGAGTTTGTCCTTGACGCACATAGTCGCCTGCATCCACAAAAACTCGGTTTACTTTTCCTTGAGTTTCCGCACTGATTTTAGTCTCTCTATTTGCATCAAAATTCCCACTGAATGTCAATTTATTGTCTATTTCTTCTAACGTCAAAGTATGAGCTTGCACCTTAATGGTTTGCTCTTTGTCGTAATGGTAAATTTTCTCGATAGTAATGTCTTTATTTGATTTAAGCGTAAAGACAAAAGCTGCAACAAGTGCTATTCCTACTCCTATTGCTATTATTTTTTTCCAATTCATAATTCTAGATTTCTTATTGTTAATTGATTTTTTTTTAATTCGTAATTGATTATAGGTTTCCTGTTATTTTTTTTAATTCTAAATCTGCTTTTAAATACTCAATAATTGCCGAAAGATTGGTTTGTTGTGCTTCTCGCAAAGCGTTATCAGCCAAGAGTATTTCTGTAAGAGAAGCCACTCCTTGTTTCTGTTGTAAAAGGGTATTGTTGTAAATATTTTGTGCCAGTTTTACTTGTTGTGTAGAAGTCTCTATCGTTAAGTAGGAAGTGATTTTCTGCATTTTTGCGTTGGTCACCTGCAAGGTGTTTTGATCCTTCACCAAATTCAATTTTAAATCATTGTTATAGATTTCAATCTTTTTTTGGTTTACTTTTCTTAGGGTTGTAGTTCCGTTAAAGATTGGGTAAGAAAATTGTATCCCAGCAAATCCTAAAGGATAAAAGTCAAGAAAAGTATTGGGCTCTTTGTCATACCCAAAACCTGTTGTACCATAACTTCCTATTAAATTTATACTCGGTAAGTAACGGGTGTGATTTAGTGTTTTTAGTTCACTTGCTAGCAGTTTGTTTTGAGTTTGTACAATACGAGAATCCAAAGAAACTTGTGAATTGTAGTCGTTTACTTTATTAGAAACAATAGTCGTTTCTACTGTAAAGTTTCTCTCGCTAGAAATCCCTATTGTGAATTTCAAGGCATTAATAACTTGAGACAGTTTACTGTTTACCGTACTTTTTTGAGTGGTTAATTGAGCTACTTGAAGTTGCACTTTTTCTACGTCTGTACCAGTAACCAAAAGCTGCTGATGTAGTAAGGTCAAGTTACTCAGTAATCTATTGGCATTTATTAAATTACTATCCAAGAAAGTAATTTTAGCTTGTAGGATTTGAGCATTGTAATACAGATTAGAGATTTCGAAATAAATTTGCTCCTTGCTCTTTTCATATTGAAGCCCCTTCATTTCGCTCGCAATTATTGTGGCTTCAATTCCACCATAAATTTGCGGATTGTAAAGTGGAATAGCCAATTGCAGGTTCGCACTTATGTTATGCGGAACTCCAAATTGAGCAACTTTGTATTGCCCCTCTGGTGCCAAAGGATTGAAAGTAGATAAAGGCATTAATTGAGTCGGCAAATCAGTAAAATATTTGTAATCTGCATTTACCGTTAGTTTGGGTAATAAATTGGACTTTGCCTCTTTCTCTTTTTGATTGCTAATGGCAATATTATTGGTCGCTATTTGTAAGTTCTTATTGTTCACTTGAGCAGAATCTAAACAGTGTTGCAAGCTCCATTGCTGAGCAAAACTTGATACGCCCGAGAACAGGAGTATTGTAAAAAGAACTATAGGTTTGTGAGTGTTTACTAACTTCATTGGGTAATTTTTTTTAGAGGATGAAATACACTTATTTTATTGAAAATAAGTGTGGTAAGTTTCAAATGAATTTTTCAACTCAGAAATAGTTTCGTTTGCTTTTTCTTCGTTTTCAGCTTTTCCTAGTGCTTTAACTAATTCTAAATGAGGATGAAGCCATTTGTGCAGTTCGTCATGACTTTTCCCATCCATGGTGCAGCTATTTATCAAGCTTTGGTTTTGTTCTGATAATTGTTCTGCCAAATTTTTATAATCGGCATTATCGTATTGGTTAAGTATGTTCTCAGCATTTTCTATAAATGGAGTCATTTCTTCATTTACTACCCATTTTTCGCTCTCATTTAATTCAATAGTAGTTTCGTCACTATGATTTTCATGGCTTGAGGTCTCGCTACAACTCATAGTAAATAATGCCATTAAAGCGGAAATTGTTATTATTCTAATTTTCATAATTTTTGTTTTTAATATTCTATTTATTTTAGATCCGTAGTTAGCGTATCTGGTCTTATTTTTTTTGTGATAGTGAAATAGGCAATTACTGTAAACGCAAAGGTTAAAGAGGTTCTAAAAATCATGGCCCCCATGGTTTTTGTTTCATATATTCCTCCAGAACTTGCATGAATTTTAAGCCCAATAAAAGCTGTAATCAGTATTATTGTTGAAATTACCAACAAGGTTGTTGTCCATTTTTTTCCTTTTATAAACCCATAACCGGCAAATAAATAAAGAATACTGCTAATGAAATTTGCCCAGACCACAAACAACACATAATTCCCTTCTTTTGCTCTTACTCCAAATAAATCGAAGATGACAGAAGAGCTTAAAAACAGAGTAAGTAAGCCAAATCCTATTAAAATAATTACAACTAGGTAGGTTAGTGTTTTTTTCATTTTGACAGCATTTTTATAAGTCCATTTAATATTTTTTTTCCATCTTTTACTAAATCAGATTTATTGCCCGAAAGTTTCCATTTTAAAACCACCATTTTCATACTGCCCATAACAATTGTTGTGATGGAGTCGGCACCTAATAATTTTCCATAAACCCCTTCTTCTTGTCCTCTTGTAACAAGTGAGTTGATATTATTATTCATCAATGCCATCATTGAATTAACCTTATCGCTTAATCTTTTATTAAATGTAAATATTCCTTCCGAAAAAATAACACTCACAATGGATGGGTTTTCTACAAAAGTATTGAGTTGAGATGTAAATATTTCTCTTAAAATCTCAGAGGATTCTTTTTCTCCTTCCCCTTCCAGTATGGTTGCAATTCTCACGTTCATTTCCACAATAAAATAAGTTAAAAGTCCGAGTAAAATTTCAGTTTTACCCTTGAAATGTCGATACAAAGCAGCTTCAGATAACTTTAAATCAGCAGAAAGGTTTTTAATTGTCAATTCCTGAATTCCAAATTTATCAATACGGAGAGCTGCTGCTTCCATTATTTCTATTTGCCTTTCTGTATAATCGTTATTTTCCATTGTATATTTATAAAGTATGTGAGCGTTCACTTACAAAGATATATAAACTTTATTAATATTCTATATCTATCTACATAAATGTTATAACAAGAATTTTATTCAATACTATTTTAGCTTATTTCAGTCCGTTAAAATAGTCAATTTGTTTAACCTATGTTTAACCTAGTCCTGTTTAACCCAAAATGTTTTTTAGAGTTTTATGCGGAATTTTTCTTTTTTGAGAGTAAATTTTCCCAAAACAAACCTCTCACAACCCCTATTAAACATAAAAAAGCCTCTAATCAATGATTAGAGGCTTTTTATTGTACCCGAGAAGGGACAAATATCGAACTTTTTGAAAGAGGATATCCTATTAGTTCTGAACATTATTTAATATCCTTATCCTCGGTTTTGAAGCATGGTTTCCTAATACATCAAATGTTGTTTTGATTTATCTCTCCAACCTGATTGATTCTTATACTTCACAAAATATATCTTCAAATCACTTTGGTTGGCATAATCAACGAAGTATATCTTTTTATCTGATTGGTTAGGGTAATCAACAAAATACCACAACCCTTTGTTACCATCAACTTGACTTGGATAATCCACCTTGAACACCTTCAAATCACATTGATTTTCATACTGAACAACATATACCTTTACATCAGATTGATTAGGGTAATCAACTGAGAACACCTTTTGAGAGTATGAGGTGATTGGGAGTAGAAATAATATGAGGAAGAGGTATTTCATTATCAACTTATTTTATATTCGAAATATCGTTTATCATCTAGAAGTAATAGGCGACTTATAAATAGTGTAAGAAAAAATTGTATTGAATTATTTTTCATGATTATACAAAATAGAAATTTAATTAGTTACCATGTTGCTCATGCAACTTATCGCTTTCTTCTTGGGTGATTGTCAAGTATTCTTCTGTTCTATTTAACTCTCCTTTTCTATGGTGACAACCTGGGCAAAATATATTCTTATCGCTTCTGTATTGACCTCCACAATCGCATCGCTGCTCCAAACCAATCGTTATTCCGTCTTCCTGAAAACTTCCCGAATAAATTAAATCTCCACAATCTTGACACTGATATTGTCTCTCTATTATCCTTATCTCACTGGTTCTAATTGTTAAAATTCCAGCGAAATTTGTGACTACCTCGCACTTTGAGCATTCAGCTTCAATGTTAGCATATTGTCGAATACAATGTAAGTAGTACTGAACCATTTTAGTTTTTTTTGTAGTTAAAATATTGAAATTAAAGCTACTAATTATCGATAAGAATTCAAAGGATATTTTGAAATAACGCAATAAAAAAAAGTGAAATTGAAAAAGTTGAAAATGCACAATCTTATCTAAAGATTGAAATGTCTTTAAAACAACGAAAATACATACGACTTAAGCAGTGAAATATGGCAACATTTCTGCAACAACACGATCGTCGGTTCTGGCGCATTAATTATTTTTCAAATGTTGTTCAATAGAATTGCACTTTCTTCAAAAAGTTAAATCACTAATAAACAAAGATATAGGTTTTTCAATTTTTATTCAAAAACGACAAAAATCATGAGGTTTTAGTTTAATGCGACAGAACCTTTATAGTCTGTTTACTGTATCTTTTTAATTGCAATATCTCTTTAAAAGATTCTAATTCATTTTTCATACACTTGCGATTTACATCCAGTTAGGTACCCTAATCAACAATAAGCTAATTTACAAAAAATTATAACTCCTATGAATTTTAACCATGGCTATTAACATATTACATAAATTATTTTGTAACTTGTGGATATAAACAAGTTGTATGTCATTAAAAAAATAATATGAAAAACACTTTAATCTTAATAGTACTCTTATTTAGCATGAACTTATCAGCACAGGATGAGATTTCATTATTCAATTCTGACGGAGATGCAACAGCCTACATTGATACTGAAGATGACGATTTAACAATTTATCTGTGGGGAGGAAAACCAGTTGCATATTTACATAAGAAAAGCGGAGAGTTCCATGTCTATGGATTTAATGGAAATCACCTAGGTTGGTTTATTGATGGAATTATAAGAGACCACGAAGGAGATGCTATAGGTGCTACAAAAGATGCTACAAGTATGTATACCAATTATGAACCATACAAAGGGTATAAAGAGTATAAACCTTATAAAGGTTACAAGGAGTACGCTCCATATAAACCTTATTTAAGTAGTTCTTGGAGTTCAATGAATTTCAAATTATTCCTTTTGCAAGGCATAGATGATTAAACAAATCTAATTTGAAATTAATAACGTCATACAACAATGTATATAAAAAACAGGCGAATTAGCAATAAATTAAAGCCTTGTGGCTCGTACCAAAGTTCGTGCTTAACCGAAAGTTTCGTGCTTTGAATCGCCTAGATTTCATATACTAAACGTTCCGACCAATATAAAAGAGATAAAAAATGAAAAAATACCATTATTCTAAAGAAGATAGTCAGTTCGGACCAATGACAATTGAAGAACTAAGTGATAAAGGAATATCAAAAGATACAATGGTTTGGTATGAAGGGCTCGATAACTGGGTTAAAGCTGGTGAAGTTGAAGAACTAAAAGTATTATTCAAATCAGTGCCTCCTCCATTGAATAAAGATAAGCCGGCACCTACGCCAATCAACGTGAAAACAAAACAAGTTAATAATCCGGTTGACAATAAAGCAAAGGAAAAAAATAAAAAGACGGGTTTAATTATTGGTAGTATAATAGCTCTTGCTTTAATCTTATTTTTTGTAATGAACTATTCTCAGTCTTCTAGTAATAGCAATGATAATAGCTCCTCTTCATCTAATAATTTATATTCAAAACCTTCAACCGAAGAGAATAACTACACACCACCACCAAAAGAAAAAACAGAAAAAGAATTAAAAAGAGAGTTAGCAATTAAAGAATGTAAAAGGCCTACAAAGTATTTAAAAGAAACGACTACAAGCCTAAAGGGTGTCTACAAGAATGCATTAAGTATGAAGTTTAATGCATTTAAAGTCAAGTTCAGAATAAACAATACAGCGACAGTAATGACATTTAAAAATGTGAAATGTAGAGTTACCTTGTCCTCTAACAGCGGATCCACAATTTTAGTAAAAAACTTTACGGTAAGTGAATTTATCCGTGCTGGAAATTCTGTTTCTTATAAGGGAGAGTTTTCATGTTCGAATCAGCAATTTAAAGACACGGATAAATATTCAATTGATATTATAGGCGCGGAATGTCATTAATTAAATCAATCCATCATTTAATATTAGCTTAAAAAAAAAGATATAACACGATGATTTTAAACTGAATAAATAGAAAACACTAAAGGTGCTAACACTCGCTAAAAATCATAGCTCCCCTGCGGGATGGCAACGCTTTTTAGCGTAATCGTTCCGACCAATAACCCTTCGGGGCGAGAATTTCCATGGGCTACCCGCCCATTCCCAATCCTCTTTATTGGTCGGAACGGTCCTTGTTCAAATACATAAAGGGGTCTGATAAGACAGAATGGAAGTTCTCGAACTACCCAAAGAACACAGGTCCGAACATACTGTATAGCAAATTATGTATTTGATGGCTTTTGTTATATATTAGTGTAACACTAGCGTGTTACATCAAATACATAACTCGCCATACACAAGGACCGTTGGCACCAATAAGAAAAAGAACTGAATGAAAACACTTAAGGAAGTAATACAAGATTGTCAATTATCTTTTTCTGAAATAACTGAAGACCATAAAACTGATTACGACCAAATATTTAATCGAGAAAAGGATTGGTTAAACAATGTTGAAGAAAAAACATTTCGCTTGTCCGAAAATGTGCGTGACGATATAGAATTTGTGATTTCAAAGCTTAAAGAGGAAGGTTATAAATTTAAAGAATCTGACACCGACAAACTTTCATTATTTATAAGCCAAATTAATGGCATCATTCGAATTGCAAATCGAATAAATAACTTTAAAGAAGGAACCACATTAGATAATAGTCAAACCCTTAAGCTATTTGAATTATTCAACTCTATAAAAACAACCAATCAATTTAATGATTTTGATTTTACCCTTAACAAAAACCTAAAGTCATTTATCGTACACCTCTTCTCCGTTGTTAAGCATTGTCAATCGCCAGACAACTATCCTATTTATTACAAATATTGGAAAAACATATTAGGTGAGATCTTAAAAAAAGATGATGATTATGATAGCCTTTGTTCTTTTTATCAAACTATACCATCCCCAAAACACCTTAGTTTAGGAACATACTTTGGGACTATAGGAACCGTACTTGCAAGAAAGATTTCGGAGAATCAAATTATTAAAGAAGAAGATGATAAGAATTATAAATACATCAGAAACAAAATACTAAACATCCACTATTTTGACATAATCACTGGATATAAACGGAAGCCTAATTATTATCTAATTGGCTCGAAATATGGGGTGAATAATGATGTTGATGTATTCCCAAAAATGCTAGAAAATAATTTTGTTTCGGTTGGCTTCGCATCTCATCTTGACTTAAGCGATTTCTACTTAACTGATGACGCTGAAATTATAGAATATCTGAAAGAAGAAAATGAAGCCCGCAATTCTTACAATGCACTAAAGCTATTCTTAAATATAAAAGCTGGTGACAAAGTTGCTATTAAAGCCAGTGGGTCACCGAAGGGTAAAAAAGGTTTTTTGTCAATTGTTGGCATCTTTGAAGTTGTGCAAAATGAAGATGGAGAAGTATACAGCCATGATCCAGACGGTTTGGGTCACACACTTAATGTCAAAGTTGTAGATGCTCCCATTTATGAAGAGTTCGAACTCGGTGGGTATGGCTCAACTGTTCACAAATTATCTAAACAAAACCATATAAGTCAAATTTTCAATCAAAAAAATAAAAAGAGAAGTCTATTTCTTGAAACGAAAGACAAATTTGAAAATTCAATTTTTGAAAATTATATCAAGTTTCTTAGAAAAATCAGTTCTGAATTAGGACTAATGCCTAATGATGAACGTGTGGTTTATAGCGTTAGGGATAACCGACTGAATTTTACAGTTGGACAACGTTATAGCTTCAATCTATATTTAAATGACTCAAGAGGAAATTACGGGGTTATTTCGAAGGAAAAATTGCTTGATAATAGTGAGCCTTATGATGGTAATCCTCCTCAACCATTTTATAACTACTACACGGATTTTGAGCCATCAAATAAAGACTGGAACTCAATTACTGAAGCTATTAAAGATGAGCTAAATAGAACGACTAAATCTGGCTATAGAAGACATAATAATTCTGATTTTGAAAAATTTGTTTTTGAAATAGAATCTGAACAGAATACTAATGAAAAGAATATGGACTTTCCACTAAATACCATTTTATATGGACCTCCTGGCACAGGAAAAACTTACAACACAATATTAAGAGCCGCACAAATTATAGAAAATCGAACGATTGACTCTTATGATGAAGCCTTGGATATATTCCAAGCCAATCTTCACAATCAAATTGAATTCATCACTTTTCATCAAAATTATAGCTATGAAGATTTCATTCAGGGACTAAGACCTGAAACAGATAACAAATCTTCATTAGTATTCGACAAAAAAGATGGAGTCTTTAAAAAGATTGCTGATAAAGCATTAGAAAATCTAAAACTTGTACAAAAAGCTCCTGACGAACTTTCTAATGAAGCTAAGTTTAATAAAGCACTCGAATTATTCTCAGACAAAATATTAGAAAGTGAAGATAACTTCAAAATTAACGATACTGCCTACATATTTGAAGTTGAAGAAGATGCTTTTAGATATACCGGTGAAAAATGGACTAACCATGCAAATGGTTTACGAATGAAATTTAGTGATTTAAAAGAATTTTATAGAAACAATGTCAAAAGCAGAAAAGACATTAAGAAATTGTCAACTATTTCTGGCCTAGCCAATCAACATGCCACTTATTACTATTTAGTTTATGCAGAAATAATTAAACATCTACCCAAGAAAGCAGAAGAACTGCAAAAGGTAACTCGCAAAAATTTTGTAATCATTATAGATGAGATTAACCGAGCTAATATATCTAGAGTTTTCGGTGAACTTATTACATTAATAGAACCTGATAAACGCTCACATGGTTCAATTCCATTAGAAGCTAGATTGCCTTCTGGTGATCCGTTTATTGTTCCTTCTAACTTGTTCATCATTGGCACAATGAACACAGCTGACAAATCAATTGCACTTCTAGATATCGCTTTAAGAAGAAGATTTGAATTTGAATCAATGTATCCAAAATACGAAATCAAAAATCAAGAAATCTATGATGTTGATATTCTTGAAAAAATCAACAAACAAATAATTAAGTCAAAAGGTCACGACTTCCAAATTGGACATGCTTACTTTATGGGAGATAATAAAGACCTTGTAAAAAGAATGAATAAGAAAGTTATTCCATTGCTTCTTGAGTATTACATGAATGACGAAAAAGAGGTTAAAGGGATTCTTAATTCTGCAGGTCTTATTATTGAAGAAAATTCATGGCCTTTAAAAATATCAGGTAAGAATGATTAACCTTTTTGAATATCAAAACAAGGTAGATATTCAAGACTCATTTGAAGGCTTGGAAGGGTTTCTTGATGAAATCTGGAATAGTCGTGAAAAAAACTCTTTTTATTCAGAAGATGGAAATGACAAAATAGAATCTCAAAGATTCTTACAATTCATTCATAAATCAAACGAATTAAAATCAAACAAATACGTTGGAGTAATTCATTATGAAGGGAATAAAATAAACCTATTACCAAAGATATTTTTCGATTCTGAAAAGGAATATCAAACTAATGAAGTAAATCAAATTCAAAACCATATTCTTTGGTGGTTAAGCTATTGCCGTAAAATCAAGTTCCCAAACTATCAGGCTGCATTGGGTACTGCAAAAAGTGACTTTTTTGAAGTTTTAATTTATCTCTTCTCAAAATACACCCGAGAACTTTTAAACTCTTCTATATACCAACAGTATGAAGAAGTCAATCGTGAATTATCATTTATAAAAGGGAGACTAAATACTAACGAATACATAAATGAAAACTTAAGCAAAGGCAAATGGCATAAACTCAATTGTACTTATGATGCTTTTGTTTTTGACAATGAATTCAATCGCATAATAAAGCATGTTACTACTCTCCTATTTAATGTTACCTCAAGTCAAGATAGCAAGAAGAACTTAAGAGAAATACTCTTCATATTGGATGAAGTGTCAGACGAAAGGGCAACTGCTGAACAATGTTCTAGAATCTCATTCAATCCAATGTTTGGTGAGTTTGAAACAGTCCGAGATTACTGCCAATTATTCCTCACCAACTGTATTTCGTTTGACTATAAAAATGACTTAAAACTCTTCGCGTTTCTACTTCCAATGGAATATGTTTTTGAAGACTTTATTTTTGGTTTCATTGACAAAGAACTAGAGAAAGTAACTGCCAAAGCGCAAAGAAGCGACACATACCTTGACGAAGGAAAAGCCTTTAATTTAAAACCCGATTTATGGCTAAAAACAGATCATAAATCTCTGATTGCTGATACTAAATACAAGATTGTCTATTCAGATGAGAAAGACCCGAAGAAAGGTATTTCTCAGAACGACCTATATCAAATGCTCGCATATGCTGTAAGGTTTGAAGTGGATGAAATCATATTATTCTATCCTAACACAATTAAGCAAGGACAGGAAGAAGAAACAGAATTGACAATTAAAGATGCTTTAGCAGCTGGAAAGGAAATATCTATTAGAGCATTTCAGTTGCCAATAATTAATAGAGCATTACTTGAAACTGATTTAGAGCCGAAAACCGATTTGAGCGAACTGTTTGAATCTACAAGACAAGAATTAATAAATAAAATAGAAAAAATACTGGTGCCAACACTGTATATAAAATCATAGCACCCTTCGGGACGCTACGCTTCATATACTAAACGTTGGCGTGCATTAAAAAAGAATGGAAAACCTTAACGAAATATTAAGTCTTGGCTCAGAAAAGGGTGCCTCACATTTTAGTAAAGGAGATATCCTTCAGAGAGAGGGAGAAAATTGCTCT
>Ga0307998_1000798_pt1 | contig 17488 bp, 18 predicted proteins | sample Davwhametageno37_FD_203147 | JGI IMG/M metagenome (GOLD analysis project Ga0307998, IMG submission 203147) | Marine microbial communities from Davis Island wharf, Antarctic Ocean - #37 | ecosystem: Environmental > Aquatic > Marine > Unclassified | place: Antarctic Ocean: Davis Island wharf... | reverse complement strand
GGTTTTGGCACCGGTATAACTTTCGATACTAAGATCGGGATCTTCTCAGTTTCCTATGCTTTGGGCAAACAATTCGCTAACCCTATTCTATTTAGAGCAGCTAAAATTCATTTTGGATTTGTAAACTTTTTCTAAATCTAAAACCGTAACGAACCATTACCTTTGCCCTATGCGTACTCTCCGCCTTTTGGGTCTAATAATTCTTGTAACATGGCTAGCCAGCGCCTGCACCACGACCCAGAACATGAGTAAATACAATTTCGCCAAATTGTACAAAGGATCAGAACTTGCAATTAAACCAAAATTCACTGTTTTCCATGAAACTGAAAGCAATTCAACGGTTCATTTTCAAATACTTAGCAACGGTTTATTATACAATAAACCTGAAAATTTAGAAGACTATACCGCCAACCTAAAATTCATGTACTTGCTCTATGAGTCTTTTACATCAACTACCATAGTTGATTCTGCTTCATTTACTATTTCCGATGTGAATAACGAAAAAGTAAACAAGTCCATTACCGGCATGTTCGAAATAAAAGCGCAATACCCAAAGCGTTATATACTTAGAATCATTGTAAAAGACTTAAACCGAGATATAGAGGAAGAGCAACTCATTCAAATTGATAAAACCTCACGTCAAAACAGGCAGAATTACTTTATGGAAAATGTAAAAACTCAACAGCCAATGGTGAGTTATCAAATCAATAATAATGGTGCAGTTAAAATCACGCACAACGACAAAATGATAAAACGAATTATCGTAAAATACTACGATAGAGAATTCCCCCTTTCTCCTCCCCCATTTGTAAGTTATAACGCCAAAAGATTTGAGTTTGAACCAGACAGTTTCTACTACGTAACTCTAGATTCGAATAATTCATTTGAAACCAATTTTACATTAGAAGGGCTATATCACATTCAGTCGGATTCTTCCGCAACAGAGGGATTAACGATCATGCGAGTTGACAAATACTTCCCGACTATTAAAAAACACGAAGACATGTTACCCTCCCTTCGATTTATTAGTACGAATAAAGAATACAAATCCATATCACAAGCAGAGGATTCACAAGACGCGGTAGATGAATTTTGGCTAGATCGAACTTCAAGTCCAGACAAATCGAGGGAATTGATTCGGAATTATTACAGTCGAATTGAAGATTCGAATGAATTCTTTACTTCACACGTTCCAGGTTGGAAAAGTGATAGAGGGTTAGTTTACGTTGTTTTTGGGCCTCCTGACAATATTTACCGCTCAGTATCTGGAGAAAGTTGGATTTATGGAAACAACAAATCTCAACCCAATTTAACTTTTAATTTTACAAAAACCTTCAACCCGTTTAGCGACAACGATTTTAGGCTCAAAAGAAGCCCAGAATACAAATCGTTTTGGTACAACGCGGTAGACACATGGAGACAAGGAAGAGTTTATAGCTATTAAGATGCAAGAAGAAGAAAACGACAATTTAATTTACGGAATTCACCCAGTAAAAGAAGCAATTCTAACTGGAAAAGTAATCGACAAATTACTAGTTCAAACAGGACTAAAAGGCGAAAACGCGACGGAACTAAAACGCATGGCTCGAAAAGCAGGTGTAGTTGTAAAAGAAGTTCCCGCAGAAAAACTTTTTAGGCTTACACCAAAAAATCATCAAGGGTTTGTTGGGTTTGTCTCTCCAATTGAAAACGGATCTATTGAAGAAATACTCCCTAAATTAATTGAGGCAGGTACTGTACCTAGAATCTTGATTCTTGATGGAATTACCGATGTAAGAAATTTCGGGTCTATTGTTCGAACTGCCGAATGTATGGGAGTTAATGCTATTGTTTTACCGGCACGAAATTCTGTACCGATCAATGCTGATGTTGTAAAAACTTCTGCTGGAGCGATCTTCAATTTACCCATATGTAAGGAAATTCATTTTGGAAGTACTATTGAATTTATTCAAAGTTGTGGAGTGAAATTAGTTGCAAGCTCAGAGCAAGCAAAAGATAATATTTATCAAACTGATCTTACTGGACCTATAGCCATTATTATGGGAGATGAAGGTGAAGGTGTGCATCCAAAAACATTAGAAAAAGTAAATCACGTTGCTAAAATTCCAATGGGAGGGAAAGTGGCTTCGTTAAATGTTGCTGTAGCAGCAGGTATGATTTTATCGGAAATAGAACGACAACATAATTACAAATAATGGTTGATATGATTGGTAAAGTAGGAATCATAATGGGCAGTAAAAGCGACTTGCCGGTTATGCAAGACGCAGCAGACGTTTTAAAAGAACTTGGAATTGAGTATGAGCTAACTGTTGTTTCTGCGCATCGCACGCCAGAAAGAATGTTTGATTATGCCTCAGAAGCCTACGACCGAGGTCTTAGAGTAATAATTGCAGGTGCAGGTGGAGCAGCTCATTTACCTGGAATGACAGCTTCGTTAACATCATTGCCTGTTATAGGAGTTCCTATAAAATCAAGCAATTCAATTGATGGATGGGATAGCATTCTATCAATACTCCAAATGCCAAATGGTATTCCCGTTGCAACTGTTGCGCTTAATGGCGCTAAAAATGCTGGTATTCTTGCCGCTCAAATGATTGGCGCTCATCATCCAACGATTTACCAAAATGTAGAAAAATTTAAAAATGACCTTAAATCCAAGGTTTTAGATTCTGCTAAGGAAATGGAGTCTAAGCAATAGTTTAACCTATGCAAAACATGCAACAGAAAGTATCTTTCTACTTTTCAAAAATGAAAAATCCCATTTGGATTGTCTGTTTTGCGATGCTTTTACTATCCTCTGCTTCGACATTCGCTTCGAATAATAATTACCCAATTGGTTCTAGAGCTTCGGCTATGGGTAATGCTTCAAGCACTTTTGAAAATGTTTTTTCAAACTTTCATAACCAAGCAGGTCTTGCAGTTATAAGTCATTTTGGAATTGGTATAGCTTACAAAAACAACTTTCTATTAAACGAAACTGGCTTGAAGTCAGCAGCTTTAGCCATTCCATTAAAATCTATCGGAGTAATAGGAATCAATGTTTCTTCTTTTGGGTTTGATCAATATGCAGAAAACAAATATGGACTTGCTTTCGCAAAAAAGTTTGGAGATATTATCTCCATGGGCTTGCAACTCGACTATATGCAAACTCGATTTACTGAACCATATGGCAGTAAAGGTGTGCTTTTTGGACAATTTGGAATTCGAGGGCAACTTACCGAAAACTTAGCATTAGGTGTTCATGTTTACAACCCCACAAGAACAAGTTTAGACAAAACTTTAAACGATAGAGTTCCGACAATTCTTAAATCAGGCATCAGCTATCAATTCAACGAGAAACTCGTAACCGTGTTTGAAATTGAAAAAGATTTAGAAGCAAAAATGAATGTGAAAGCCGGAGCTGAATATGGCATTCATGAAAAGTTTGATGTCCGATTTGGAATAAACTCTTTCCAACGTAAAGTTTCCTTCGGTGCTGGAATTAATCTTGATAATTGGGAAATAGATCTAGCCTCAGAATACCACCAAAATTTGGGTTTTGTGCCCAACATGACCATTAGATGGCAACTGAATCGTAATGATTAAATGGAATAAGCACATACTGCTTATTGCCTTTTCAATAGGTTCATTATTAAGCTTTTCTCAAGAAGAAAAATCAGACAAGGAATCCACCAAAATAATTGAGGATAGAATTGAATATCTAATGCAATCTCTAGAGGCAGAAGAAGTTGATTTGACAACACTTTTTGATCAGCTGTACTTTTACTTAGAAAACCCTATCAACTTAAATGACGCCACCAAAGAAGAGCTAATAGATATCCAGTTATTAAACGACTTCCAGATCCAGTCCCTGCTCTATTATCAATCAAAAAACAAAGGGTTTGCAAGTGTTTATGAATTACGAACAATTGATGGATTTGACCCAGAAATAATTCAGCAAATTCTTCCTTTTATTAATGTAAAACCTATTGTGTCGAAAAGAAAAATTCGACCAAAAAACGTATTGAAGTATGGCCGGCATGAACTCATTGTTCGCCATATAAGAACGTTGCCGAATTCAGTGGGATATGATGAAGTTAGCGATTCTGTATTGGAAGCAAATCCTAATGCGAAATACTTAGGAAGTCCTGACAGGGTATACGCGCGATACCGTTTTAGATACAGCAAAACTATAAGTGCAGGAATAACAGGTGAAAAAGATCCTGGAGAAGAGTTTGCTTCAGGAAGCCAACAAAATGGATTTGATTTTTATTCAGCACATTTATTTTTACAAAATATAGGTCCTATAGACAAGGTTGCAATTGGAGATTACCAATTGCAAATGGGACAAGGTTTAACGGTTTGGTCAGGTTTTGGTTTTAGAAAATCGCCTACTCAAACAGTTAATATCAAGCGTTACGCTCAACAAATCCGTCCTTATACTTCTACTGACGAGAATAACTTTCTAAGAGGTGCTGCGGCAGTTCTTGGGACTGATAAGCTAAAGCTTACGATTGCCTATTCGCAAAAACAAATCGATGGAAATCTAAACCTCCAATTAGATACTTTAACGGGAGAGGAAACATCAAGTTTTAGTTCATTTCAAGCAAGTGGAATGCACCGTTTGCCCTCTGAGCTTGAAGATAAAGACGCAATTGAAGAGAAAATTTTTGCCGCAAGATTAGGATTGGATTTAAAGGGGTTTCAAATTGGTGTTTTAGGAATTCAATCTGAGTACGACCAAACTTTAGATAGAGCCCTGACCTATTATCAGTTTCACGAATTTGAAGGAGACAAACTCACCAACATAGGAGTTGATTATCAATGGACATTAGGCAAATTTCACTTTTTCGGAGAAACCGCGCAAAGTATTGGAGGTGGTAATGCTACCTTAAATGGAGTATTAATGAATCTTGACAGTCGCATAAAAATGAGTGTTTTACAACGCTATTATGCTAAAGATTACCGATCTCAATACGCCAATGCTTTTGGAGAAAAAAATGGAGTGCTAAACGAAAACGGAATCTATATTGGAATGGAAATGTATCCTATAAAGAAGGTCATCTTTAATGCATTTTATGACGTATATACCTTTCCTTGGCTTTCTTTCCGGGCTGATGCACCTTCTGGAGGGCAAGAATTTAGTGGACAATTAACTATAAAACCCAAAAGAGGTCAAGAAATAATTCTCCTGTATCGTCATGAGACTAAGGAACGAAACGCACCAACGGAAGAAACAGCCGTTACCAACATTCTTTCGGATGAAAAATCGAGTCGTTATCGTTTTCAGTTTAGCACAAAAATCACCAATTGGGTTGAGTTTAGAACCCGAGTAGAGATAAGGCAATTTGAACACGCTCCTGAAGCGTTAAGCATTGGCTATTTATATTATAATGACCTTTATTTTAATATGTTAGATGATAGATTAACATTAAAAATTCGTTATGCCTTATTTGATGCACCTGATTATAATGCAAGAATCTATGCCTACGAGCATGATTTATTGTATCAATTTAGTGTTCCAGCATATTACCTTACTGGGAGCAGAATTTATGGAGTCGTCCGCTATAGAATATTGGAGGGCTTAACTTTAAATTTCAAGGTTGGTCAAACCTTTTTAGCGGATCGAGATTACTTTGGAAGTGGAAAAAATTTAATAGAAAACAGAACCCGAACCGAAATAAAAAGTCAGTTAATCTGGAAGTTTTAAGCAAAAAAAAGCCCTTTAAAAAGGGCTTTCAGAATTGTTTTAGGTGCTATAATTAAATAGAACACTCAGTTTTGAATTCAAAATCTCCAGATCCAGCAGTGTTATCCAACAAATCACATGCTGTTTCAGACGTTTTCTTTGTTCCTTTAACCACTGTTGAATTAGTAGTAGTTCCTCCGTCTGGATCTGTTGTAACACAGTTACAATCATAATCTTTAATACAAGAAGACATTCCTAAAAATAATATTCCTGTTGCTGCTAAGAGTCCTGATTTTTTCATTTTACTATTTTTTTGATTCTCTACAATAATAAAAGAAATAGTTTCTAAAACAGAAAAATACACTGTAATTTAGGAGCTTACACTTAATTAATACGCAAGATACCTTACTCTATTAAATAGCTTGGAATTTTAGCAATTTCGTCATAAGAGAAACCGGAACCCGTCCAGCGCTTCAAAACTTGGCCGTTTTTTACCAATAAAAATGTTGGCAGAACTCCTTTAGTAAATTTAAAAAAGCTGTTTTCTCTATACATAGTATAAGGAAGTTTGCTATTCGATTCAAATTGAAAATCACTCATTTTTTTTTCGTCTCCGACAAAAAACGCATGAATCCTAGGTAAATCATGCTTTACAGAGGCTACAGATAGTTTTTGAGCCCCTACTTTACAATGCGGGCAGGTAATACTTAAAAATGCAATAAGATATTCACCTTCTTCAATATTAAATGGAATCTTTTCTTTGATAGTATCTGGAATCAATTCTACTCTCAATTCATAAGGATAAACCGTTTCATCTATAGTAGAGAAATAGCTATCAGGTGGGTTTAAAATAAACGGAGCAGAGATTATTGCAAGACAACCTAAAACATATGCCCAAGTATATTTTTTTTGAGGTTCACCATACCATTTAAGAACGATTAATGTCAAAAGAATTATTCCTGCATTTTTCAGTAATGACTCAATTGGAGTCATGCTAAATTGAGTTCCAAAACATCCACAGTTTACGTCATTGCCTCTGAACCACCATAATAGAAGAAGGTACACGCAAAAGAATAGAGTCAAGTACAAGGCAGATTTTAAAACTAATCTCGTGTATTTTGTATTTGCTAAAAGACCGATACCAATAATAGCCTCCAATGCAATGAGCAGTCGAGCCGCATAAGGAGCTAAAGACCAAGGCACCAATCCTGAATCGACAAGCGTTAGTTCAAATGGCTCAATTGGAGCCAGTTTCAACCAGCCCGAAACCAAAAAAACAGAGGATAGAAGAACTTGAAGGAAATATCTTAAAGTAAATTTTTTATCGAATGTCATATTCAATCCGTTAGCAGATGTGATCGCTTATTAAGTAATTCAATAGATTCAAAAATGCTGCATCCATAGCGAAAAAGTTAGCCTTTTTAATGCACTGTACTATTTAGCTTCTATGTTTAACTCACATTTCGCCGTACCATTCCACTCTGCAGCAGCGTCGTTCATTCTTACTTCTAAATCTTCAACATCGTTTTTCTTCATTCCTATATCACCACAAATAAAAAGACCTTCTTCTATTTTTTCGCCCTCAGAATTAAAATAACAACATTCATAATTCTTTTTACAAGAAGACAATCCTATAGTTACTAAACAGGCTACTAATAAAAATTTACTCTTTTTCATTTTTCCTTATAATTTCAAAAAGGAACAATTCACAGAATGTTCCATTTGATGATTAGATTTCAAAAGTCGTAAGTTTTAGATTGACTAAGGTTAAAAAATTGTGAAAGAAAAAGTCATCTAGAACTTTGAAATTATTGATCTTTTAGACAGCCAAGACAACTCAATATTTTCAAAAATCAACCGTCTAAACTTTCTCGCATTTAGCTGATCCATTAAATTCAACCACAGCAGCATTCATTCTTGACTCTAAATCCTCAGCTTCACTTTTCTTATACTTTTCAGTCGTGCAAGCATCATCTGGAGCAAATCTTTCTCCGTCCGAATTTAAATAGCAACACTCATAATCTTTCTTACATGAAATTGATCCTAATATCAAAGTTCCGAAAACGAGTAAAAATCCAATTTTTTTCATTTTAGTTATTTGAGCTAATTACAATATTACACGATTTACAGATTTCACTTTCTTAACGTTCTGAAATATATTTAAACCAATTTCCATCATACTGGAAATTAAAACCTAGAAGCAAACAACCCGTATAGAGGTATAGCCAAAATTGAGCAAAAAAAAAGCCATATACATTTAAACGAATACGGCTTTAACAAAGAATATAATCCTTATTTTTTCTCGCATGTTGCAGAACCATTATATTCTTCAGCAGCATCAGCAGACCATTCAGCTTCTAGATCTTCAGCCTCTTTTTTAGTAACTGAAGAAGTACTGCACCCAAAACCAGAAGTTCCTATTTTAATTCCATCCTCATTTAAATAGCAGCATTCATAATCATTTTTGCAAGAAGACATACCAGCAATAATTAATCCTGCAACTGCAATCAATAATATCTTTTTCATAATACTAAATTTCAATAAGTGCTATTATACTGCAATGATAAGAGAAAGTACTATTTTCCTAATTCAAAATATTACGAATTAATGAAACGTCTTCCTTTGAATTCTAAAATTAGGCAAAAAAAAAGCCGCATAATGCGGCTTTTTCTTTTAAATAAGTTCAAATGAACTAGTCAATCACACAAGTAACACCTGTACCCGTCTCAGCTTCACATGCCGCTTCAGCATCCTTTTTAGTAGCATTAAGAGTAGTAGAAGCTGATTGTGCTGGAATTGTAATTCCCATAACCGTCATAGGTTCAGTTGAACAAGTACATGTGTAGTCTTTTTTACAAGAAGACATTCCAGCGATCATAAAACCTGCTGCAGCAATCATTAGCATTTTTTTCATAATAATATATTTTAAGAATTAGATTATAAAACAAAAATATACTATTCTTTACTAAAAAAAAAAAATTGATTCAGAATATCAAGAATTGACTGATCTTAGTATACATAGTTTGAGCAAAAAAAAGCCTTTCAGCCATTTAAGGAAGAAAGGCTTTAAAATTCAATTAATAGATTATTAATCTAAAGTACAACTTTCGTCGCTAGCTGGGTATTTATCTCCATCTGAGTCTTTAATAGAACCAATTCCATCTCCTTCACAAAGCGCTTTCGCAGCACTTTTCTTAGAATCGACAAATGTGGTTACATCTGTTACAGGAGCTAAACCATTACTGTAAGTACAAGTACATGAGTAATCTTTTTTACAAGAAGACATTCCTACAATCATAAAACCTGCCGCAGCAACTAATAATAATTTTTTCATTTTGACTTTTTTTGATTATGTTACAGATATAATTAAATAAAAAAAGCTACTTCAAAAAAGTAGCTTTTCTAGTTGCGGGGACAGGACTCGAACCTGCGTGCGCCTCAGGCGGATATAAGCCCTCCTAATAATCTTTCACACTCAACTTCAGCCATTCTCTTCCCTTCCCTGATTTTAAAAACTTCTCTCGCTTCATTGCCTCTTGCTTGGACTCAAAAAACTCAACATAAATTACCCTCCATGGACGAAATTTAATTGTCCAACCTTTGGTTCCAAGTGTATTGTGGGAGTGAAATCGGCTTATCAAATCACTGGTATAGCCAATATATCGTTTATTGTTGAGAGCTGACTTTAATATGTAAACGACGAATAAATTCATACAATAAAAAAAAGACCCAACTATTAATTGGGCCTTTTCTAGTTGCGGGGACAGGACTCGAACCTGCGACCTTCGGGTTATGAGCCCGACGAGCTACCAACTGCTCCACCCCGCGATATGACTTTGTTGGTATTGGTTAATTTCGCGGCTGCAAATATACATCTTTCTTTAATTTCGCACCTCAATAAAACTAAAATATGTCACACAAGGCTGGATTTGTAAATATAATAGGCAACCCTAATGTTGGTAAAAGCACGCTAATGAATAAGTTAGTGGGTGAAAAACTATCAATAATTACTTCAAAAGCCCAAACAACAAGGCATCGAATTCAAGGAATTGTATCTGGCGAAGATTTTCAAATTGTATACTCTGATACCCCTGGAATCCTTACTCCTGCGTACAAAATGCACGAAGGCATGATGAATTTCGTGGAGAGTTCTTTACAAGATGCGGATATTCTATTATTTGTAAGTGAAGTTGGAGAAACCAAGATTAAGAATGAGGAAATCTTTCGAAAAGTGCAAGAAATGCACATTCCGGTAATCGTTGTTCTGAATAAAATTGACCTAAGCGATCAAGAAACATTAGAAGGGCAAGTAGATCTTTGGAAAGAAAGAATGCCAAAGGCTACAGTAATTCCTATTTCAGCCTTACACGGCGCCAATATTCAACCCGTTTGGGATCATATTCTGCGAAACCTTCCTGAATCTCCAGCTTACTTCCCTAAAGATGAGATTACAGACAAGCCTATGCGCTTTTTTATGTCAGAGATAATCAGAGAAAAAATCTTCAATCATTACAAAAAAGAAATTCCTTATGCGTGTGAGGTGGTAATTGAAGAATTTAAAGAAGAACCGACTATTACAAGAATTAGAGCTGAAATCTATGTTGAGCGCGACAGTCAAAAGGGAATTATAATTGGCCACAAAGGTCTGGGGTTAAAACGAGTTGGTACTGAAGCAAGAAAGGAAATGGAAATTTTTCTGGATAAAAAAGTCTTTTTGGAAATGTATGTGAAGGTTAATAAAGACTGGCGTAACAAAAATCCTGAACTTAAACGATTTGGATACTTAAACTAAGGTTTACCCCTACAGCATTTAAATAAGTGTTTCTTTGCAAAAAATTACCGTAAAATGAATTCAGTCGTAGCAATTGTTGGACGTCCAAATGTTGGAAAATCTACTTTTTTTAACCGACTTGTCGGTACACGAGATGCCATCGTTGATGAGTTTAGTGGTGTGACCAGGGACCGTCATTACGGAAAAACCAATTGGAATGGTAAAGATTTTACTGTTGTAGATACCGGAGGTTATGTAAAAAACTCGGATAATGTGTTCGATGCAGAAATCCGAAAACAAGTTCAAGTTGCAATTGATGAGGCACAAGTTATTGTGTTTATAGTTGATGTAATGACTGGAATTGTAGACTTAGATCAAGAAGTTGCCCAATTACTTCGACAAAGTCAAAAGAAAGTTTTTTTGGTAGTAAACAAAGTTGACAACCATAAACGTGCTGAAGATGCAGTTGAATTCTATGCTTTAGGACTTGAAGAATATTATTGCGTTTCGTCTATCAATGGAAGCGGCACTGGTGATGTTTTAGATGGAATTGTTAAGGCATTACCAGATTCAGATTTTGTTGATCAATATGAAGGCCTTGCTCGTTTTGCAGTTGTTGGAAGACCAAATGCGGGAAAATCATCTTTGATTAATTCTTTGATCGGTCAAGAAAGAAACATTGTAACCGATATTGCTGGAACGACTAGAGACACAAACGATATTCGATTCAATGCCTACGGATTTGACTTTGTATTGGTTGATACAGCTGGTATTCGTAGAAAGAAAAAAGTACATGAAGACCTAGAATTCTATTCGGTTATGCGTGCCATTAAAGCCTTGGAAAGAGCTGATGTCTGTATTGTAATGATTGACGCGGTAGAAGGAATTAGCTCTCAAGATCTCAATATTATTGGCCTTGCGATTAAAAACAACAAAGGCGTAGTTGTCCTATTTAATAAATGGGATTTGATTGATAAAGAAACCAATACTTCTCGCGACTTAGAAATAAGCATCAAAGAAAAGTTGGAGCCGTTTGATGATGTTGATGTACTCTTTGTTTCTGTTCATGAAAAACAGCGATTGCACAAGACACTCGAAAGAGCCGTTGCTGTCTATGAAAATCGTGCTCAAAAAATAAAAACTAGCGAATTGAATGATTTACTGCTACCTATAATTGAAAGGAGCCCACCTCCGGCACTAAAAGGTAAGCATATAAAAATCAAGTACATAACTCAACTTCCAGTGCGTTATCCAACATTTGCTTTTTATTGTAATTTGCCTCAATACATTAAAGAGCCTTACAAACGATTTATAGAAAATAAGCTGAGAAAACACTACGATTTTACGGGCGTGCCTATTTCGATCTTCTTTAGATCGAAGTAAAATATTATGCAATAAATTTCATAAAGTCTTACCTGACCCGATAGCTCCTGGGTTCAGGATGACTAGTGATTAAATCGACTACTTGTTACCTCGACAAGGTCTGTTCAAAAGGAGTTCGGTGCTGAATGCTGCGGCCTAATGTGATTTCATCTGTATACTGCAATTCATCACCAACACTAACACCTCTGGCTATAGAAGTCACTTTACAGTCAAAGGATTCTAACTTTTTGAACAAATAAAACGAAGTCGTGTCACCTTCCATAGTTGCATTTAATGCCAATATGATTTCCGATACTTCACCAGATTCTAATCGACCAAACAAAGAAGTAATGTTCAAATCACTTGGCCCTACTCCATCCATTGGAGAAATTATGCCTCCTAAAACATGATATAATCCTTGAAACAACTGTGTAGATTCTATAGCTAGAACATCTCGCAAATCTTCAACCACACAAATAACCGATTGATCTCTTTTAGCTTGTGAACAAATATTGCATTTTGGACCGTCGGAAATATTTCCACACGTATCGCAAAACCTTACATTTTCCTTCATACTGGAAATTGCATTGGCAAATTGGCTCACTTCCAAGTTGTCTCGTCTTAGTAAATGCAAAGTCAATCTAAGCGCAGATTTTCTTCCAATACCAGGCAAACTGGCAATAGCTTCTACAGCTTCTTGAAGGTATTTTGAGGGTAATTCCATTAGTCAGCAAAATTATGCTATTCAACTTCTGAATGTGAATGAAAATGAAGGAGAACCCAATAAATCACTTCAGCTAATGATTCCTTTGCACAATGTCTCCACTTCTCATCATACTTTTTGTTTTAGGCTACTTTGCCTTTCTTATTGGAATCTCCTATTTTACTACTTCAAAAAGCGATTCCAACGAGGCCTTTTTTACAGGAAATCGTCAGTCTCCATGGTACATTGTGGCTTTTGGTATGATTGGAACCAGCTTATCTGGTGTAACTTTCATATCGGTTCCAGGCTGGGTAGCAACTAGCCAATTCAGTTACATGCAAATGGTATTGGGCTATTTAGTAGGCTATTTGGTGATAGGCTTGGTACTTATGCCTTTGTATTACAAAATGAATCTCGTTTCTATTTATAGTTATTTAGAATCGCGTTTTGGATTTAGAGCCTATAAAACCGGTGCTTGGTTCTTTTTGGTAAGTAGAGTTTTAGGGGCTTCTTTTCGCCTGTATTTGGTAGCAATGGTCTTTCAATTGGCCATTTTCAAACCTCTAAATTGGGACATACCCTTTTTCGTCACGGTTTTACTCACTATAGTACTGATTTGGTTGTATACGTTTAGAGGGGGAATTAAAACCATTGTCTATACCGATACGCTTCAAACCTTGTTCATGCTAACTGCAGTTGGAGTAACACTTTATGTTGTTGGAAACGCACTTATTTTAGATGAAGAGTTTGGATTAATAGAAACTATTGCAAACCACGAATACTCTCAAATATTCTTTTTTGACGACTGGAAATCTGGGAAGTTCTTTTGGAAACAATTTCTAGCGGGAACATTTATAGCCATTGCCATGACTGGGCTTGACCAAGACATGATGCAAAAAAACCTAACCTGTAGAAACGTAAAAGACGCTCAAAAAAACATGTTTTGGTTCAGTACTAGTTTGGTATTAGTGAACCTATTATTCCTAACGCTTGGGGTTGTTTTGTACATTTTTATTAACCAGCAAGGAATTCCAATGCCCGAAAAAGCAGATTACCTCTACCCTATGTTAGCTGTTGGTGGTCATTTGGGGCCAGTGGTTGGTCTGTTATTTATTTTGGGTTTAATCGCTGCAGCCTATTCCAGTGCCGATTCAGCTTTAACAGCTTTAACCACTAGCTTTTGCGTTGATATTTTAGGTATTGAACGCAAAAAATTTCTTGATCCAGCTAAAACCAGAAAACTCGTTCATATAGGAATGTCAGTTGTTCTTTTAATTGTAATAACTGGGTTTCAAATGATCAATGATGAAAGCGTAATAAAATCACTATTTATTGCAGCTGGCTACACATACGGACCATTATTGGGCATGTTTGCCTTTGGTATTTTAAGTAAAAAGGAATCTAACGACCGTTGGATTCCTTTGATCTGTATAATCAGTCCGGTATTTTGTTATTTCCTGAAAGATTTTAGTCTGAAATTATTCGACTATACCTTTGGCTTTGAGTTGTTAATTCTAAATGCTTTACTGACCATGCTTGGCCTTCTCATTGTTTCTACTCGCAAAGAAACAGCTATAGCTTAGTAAACGATTTCTTCGTTACATTGTATTAAAACTGACAGTCAAGTTTCTTATGAATTTATTCTAAGGAAATTATTATTCAACGGCTACATTTGTTGCTTATAAATATATAAAATGAAAAATCTTATACTTTCAGTTGCAGTTATAACCCTGGCGCTCATTTCAAAAGCCCAATGCGATACTGTTTTAATTGCACCCAGCAATTATTCTGTCCACTCCATATCTTCAGAAAATGGCGCAAATACTGGAGATAAAACTTTTGATTCCGACAACAACTCAAGATGGAGAACCAAAGGGGGTACTGATCATGAAATTGTTGTGGATTTAGGTGCGCTAGAAGATGTTACTGCTATGAGCTACAAAACACGTTGGTCTGGAAGTGGGAAGATCAATACATTTGAAATATTCGCAACCAACATTTCCACTCAATGGGGTTCAGGAGAGCAATTTGGGGTTGGTGATTACTCAAAAAACAATACTTCTGATACGATTTACTTCGGAGCTATTAATGGCCGGTATATCAAGCTAAAATGTACTTCGACTGCTGGCGACATTCAACTCTCAGAACTTAGGTTTTTCAAAAACACATGTCCTTCAGCCGGAAAACTAAATCAGCCTATTCGCTTTACAGCAATTGCTAAAAAAGAAACTAATTCAAAACCTATTCCACTTATTGCCAATGCAAATGGCCCCGGTACAATAAGCTATTCCATGGTATCTGGACCTGCGACTGTAACTGGTTCGACTTTAAACTTAACCAAACAAGCTGGAAAAGTTGTCGTTAGAGCATCAGTAACTGGAACTGCAAGTCGTTATGAAAATTCTACAGATATTGCATTTGATGTAATTGACTTAGCAACATACAATCCTACAATGTCAACCCGATTGACCGAAAGCTATCCTATTGAGTTGGCTGATTCCAACGGTGTTTACATGATATATATTGACGCCGATATTGGTGAAAAAGACTTCTTGAGCATTGATAAAATAGAGGTAGAAATAGAAGGTGAAATTACTAAAGCAAGAGAGATAATTCCAGGAAGCTATTACCTAGCTTGGAAACCTAAAAGCTTTAAAAACTACATTCTTAACATGACCACTACTGCCTCCAACGGCCAAACTGCAACTCTTTCTAAAACCATTGATGTAATTGAAGGTGGGGTAACTAAAACTGTAACAAGCTTGGACACTGTTGTAATTGAATTTCAAACTGCAAACAGTAGAGACTATTATGGATCGCATGATTTGCCTCAATTTGTTGGTACCTACGATAAGGTTATCGCTAAATTAAATGTTGAGTGTCCAAATGGAAACTGCGATGATTGGGATCGTTGGGCTCACTTTGATATCAAAGCTCCTGGAGGAAACTGGATTCAAATTATTCGTTATATGACCCCATATAATGTGGGTTGCAATCATGAAATAGATGTGACCGAATATGCCTCTTTACTTCAAGGAGAAGTTGATTTTCATGTATTTATTGATACGTGGGGAACTGGTGGTTGGAAACTTACTTTAGATTTTGAATACGTGAAGGGGACACCAAAGTACACCTATTCTACTCTTACTGAAGTTTGGGATGGTGCCTTTAATTTTGGCAATATTGCCAACCTTGAACCTGTGCCTCAACAAAAGATTTTCATTCCTAGAAACACTGAGGAAATTTCTCTAATTATGTCTACCTCTGGTCACGGTTGGGGACAAAATAACTCAGGAAATGCGGCTGAGTTTTATCATGCAAAACATGATCTATTGGTAAATGGAAACAAGGAATATGAGCAAGACTTGTGGAACGATTGTGACCCAAATCCTGACAATTGCTTGAACCAACAAGGGACATGGCCTTATGATAGAGCAGGTTGGTGTCCGGGTGCCATTGCACCGCCAAATATTGTCAACTTGAGTGCATTTAAAAGTGCTTCGTCAATAGACTTAGATTATAAATTTCAGAGTAATTATAGAGATTTTTGTCACCCAAATAACCCAAACTGTGTTTCGGGTAGTACTTGTGCCGATTGCAACGCTGGGTACAACCCTCATTACAATGTTGATGTTCATGCTGCTTTCTTTGGAAACGAACCCATGGCTTATGGAGTGAGCAATAAAATATTTGAATTCACATCAACGATTGACGAATCAGTAATTGATTACAATTTTACATTGTTCCCAAACCCTAATAATGGAAGATTCAATATTCAGGTGGAGAATTTTAATTCCCAGGTTAGTGGCGCATTATACTCAGTAGATGGAACTCAACACAAACGCTATTCGTTTAGTTCTGTTGAAGAACTGGAAAGCTTTGAGTTTGATATTTCAAATTTAGAATCAGGAGTTTATTTTCTTGAACTTACAGACAATACAAGTAAAGGATTCAAACAAATCGTTTTGCAATAGAAGCTTTAATTAAATTGAATAAAAAAAGGGGTGCAAATAATTGCACCCCTTTTTTTTGAACTTTTTATTGGAACTGTATTCTATAGGATACTAGTAATTTCTTCATCCATTGGAGAAGTTCTTGAACGATACCTATGGATTAATTTTCCATTTTCATCAATCATAAACTTTTCAAAATTCCAATTAATATTTCCTGTAAAATCTGGATTTTCAAGACCATTTAACCAAGCAAATAAAGGATGGATATCGTCTCCTTTAACTGAAACTTTAGCTGCCATTGGAAAAGACACACCGTAGTTTTTTTTGCAGAAAGATTCGATTTCTTCATTTGAACCTGGTTCTTGTTTCCCAAAGTTATTAGCTGGAAAGCCGACCACTACAATGTTACTTCCATGTTTTGCATGTAACTCTTGTAACTGCTCGTATTGTTTGGTGAAACCGCACTTAGAAGCTGTGTTTACAATTAGTATTTTCTTGCCTTTATAATCAGCAAAATTGATTTCGCTTCCGGTAAGACCGTCAACTTTAAAATCGTAGATAGAAGATTGTGCCATAGTTCCTAAGTTTGAGAATAAAACACCTAATGCCAGTGTTAATTTGAATATTGTTTTCATAATTTGTTTTTCAGTATAACAACTGTCATAGCTATCGGTTTAAAACAGCACCTTCACCTTCTCTCTTAAGTTGTATGAAGAAGCCATAACCTCTCCATAGGCACCGACGGATCGGATTCCTATCAAATCTCCACGTTTGGTTTCTTGAAGGGTTACATCTTTTCCAAAGCAATCCGACGACTCGCAAATAGGTCCAACAACATCGTATTTTTCTCTTGAAATATCGTCGAGATGTCGCTTAGAAAGATTTTCAATTTTATGAAAAGATTGATATAAAGCTGGCCGAATTAGCTCAGTCATTCCTGCATCTAAAATCAAGAAATTAGTATTGATTCCTTTCTTCACATACAACACTCTGCTTACCAAGGTACCCATGTTTCCGGTAATACTCCTCCC
>Ga0307998_1000797_pt1 | contig 17489 bp, 22 predicted proteins | sample Davwhametageno37_FD_203147 | JGI IMG/M metagenome (GOLD analysis project Ga0307998, IMG submission 203147) | Marine microbial communities from Davis Island wharf, Antarctic Ocean - #37 | ecosystem: Environmental > Aquatic > Marine > Unclassified | place: Antarctic Ocean: Davis Island wharf... | reverse complement strand
GCTTCACTTTTTAAAGATTATAAGATAACAGTGAACTACAATACTGAACGCTTGCGGATTGAACGATCGCAAGAAAAAACAATTTCATGTAGAAAGTGTAGTGTTCTGCCTATTCGCTTTAGGAATACTAAACCGCTAGTTAGTGCGAGTATAATTCAAGAAAATGGAGAAACAATTCAGGGCGATTTTCTAATTGATATTGGTTCTAGTGATGCGCTTTGGCTTTTTGATCAGCATGATAAAATAGAAAAATCCATTTCTTTTTTTTTCAGACTTCTTAGGGATTGGAATTAACGGATATGTATTTGGGGATCGAAGTAAAGTTGAAATATTCCGTTTAGGAAACTTCAAGTTGAATCAGGTAAAAGCTGCTTTTCCTGACAGTTTAAGTTCCTATAAAGTACTAGTCGATTCAAATAGAATTGGCAGCATTGGTGGAGAGCTTCTGAAGCGTTTCAAAGTGACTTTTGATTATCCAAATAAGGAAATTATTTTTAAAAAAACTGCCAAGACATTCGATCGGTTTTACTATAATTTAAGCGGTATTGAGCTGCAATATAAAGGCGAAAGTTTGGTAAAAGAAAAGGTTTTTAGTTTTCAATCAAGAGATGTTTCTGAAAATGAGAGTCAAAACAGAGGAATTAAAATTCATTTATCACAGCTGTATCGGTTGCGCTTTAGACCTATAATTGAAATTGCAAACCTTCGAGTGAATTCACCAGCAGCTTTAGCTGGACTGAAAGAAGGGGATATTATAACTGAGGTCAATGGAAAAAGAGTTGGTGATATTTATTTACAGGGGATAATGCATCAGTTTCACAAAACCTCCGGGGCAAAAATAAAATTAGGAATAATGCGAGGTGATTTAAAATTCAAGTATAAATTTATTCTTAAAGCACTTCTATGAAGAGGGTTGAACAATTCCTTTTATCTTTAAGGAAACAATAGGTGTTCCTGCAGCATTGGAATTAACGGTGATTGTTTTGTGAATTGGTCCTACTCGATTGGTGTCGTATTTAACTTGAATTTCGCCTGTTTCTCCTAGAGCTATTGGTGCTTCTGGTTTTTTAGGAATAGTACACCCACAAGAAGAATATACTTTGGTTATTTCTAGAGGCATATCTCCCGAATTGATAAAAGTAAATATGCGAATACCATCGCTGCCTTTTATGATTTCTCCATAGTCAACTACATTAGACTTGAATTCTATTTTTGGACCTGCTTTTTGAGAGAATCCATTGGAACTGAATGCTAGAAATAAACTGAAAGCGGCAATAATATTTTTCATTTTACTTGATTTAGTTAATACCAATATACATAATTTCACTTTACTCAACAAAAGCATTACAAAAGTGAACGGTTTCCTTTTGTAATCCCCCTAAGAAAATTACTTTTGTTATTTAACAAAAACCAGATCACTTATGTCGATTTCCTCAAAATTTGATGCCTCAACCGTCGAACAGAAATGGTATGACTATTGGCTCAGAAATAAATATTTTGCTTCTAAACCAGATGATCGTCCAGCATATTCCATTGTAATACCCCCACCAAACGTGACTGGAATTCTTCATATGGGGCATATGTTAAATTTATCTTTACAAGATATTTTAATCCGTAGGGCTAGAATGCAAGGTTTTAATGCATGTTGGGTTCCTGGAACCGATCATGCTTCAATTGCAACCGAAGCCAAAGTAGTTGCTCGTCTCAAAGAACAAGGGATTGACAAAAACGACTTAACTCGAGAAGAGTTTTTAGGTCACGCTTGGGATTGGACTGAAGAGTACGGTGGACTTATTTTAAAACAATTGCAGAAACTAGGTGCTTCTTGTGACTGGGATAGAACCAAATTCACATTAGATGACGATATGTCAGCGTCCGTAATTCAAGTTTTTGTTGACTTGTTTAACAAAGGTTTGGTGTATCGAGGATATCGTATGGTAAACTGGGATCCAGAAGCTCAAACCACTTTGTCTGATGAAGAAGTTATTTATGAAGAAAAGCCAGGTTTTTTATATCATATAGCCTACGAAGTTGAAGGCGAAACGAAGCCGCTTGTCATTGCAACTACGCGTCCAGAAACAATTTTTGGCGACACTGCTATTTGTATTCACCCAGAGGATAAACGTTTTCAGCATTTAAAAGGAAAGAAAGTAAAAGTGCCATTAGCGAATCGGTGGATACCCATTATCGAAGATGACTACGTCGATATGGAGTTTGGTACAGGTTGCTTAAAAGTTACTCCAGCACATGATATAAACGATAAGGCTATAGGCGAAAGGCACAACTTAGATATTATTGATATCTTCAATGCCGATGCCACACTTAACGCTCATGGACTGCATTATGAATCGCAAGATCGCTTTTTAGTTTGTAAAGCCATTTCCAAAGAATTGTTAGACTTAGGTGTTTTAGTAAAGAAAGAAGATTATGCGCACAAAGTTGGAACTTCTGAACGAACAAAGGCAGTAATTGAACCTCGTTTATCTGACCAATGGTTTTTGAAGATGGAACAATTAGCTGAGCCAGCAATCAAAGCTGTTCTTGAATCGGAAGAAGTTGCATTGGTACCTGCCAAATTTAAGAACACGTACCGTCACTGGATGGAGAATATCCGTGACTGGAATATTTCTCGCCAGTTGTGGTGGGGTCAACAAATACCAGCTTACTATTACAGTAACAATCCAGAAGACTTTGTTGTTGCAACTTCACCAGAACAAGCCCTTGAATTAGCACAAACTAAATCAGATAATCCTGATTTAAAAGCTAGCGACTTACGTCAAGATAACGACGTTTTGGATACTTGGTTTTCTTCGTGGTTGTGGCCAATTTCTGTTTTTGATGGTATTAGAAATCCAAATAATGATGAAATAAATTATTACTATCCAACTAGAGACCTTGTTACCGGTCCAGACATTTTATTTTTTTGGGTTGCCCGAATGATTATTTCAGGTTATGAATTTAGAAATGAAAAACCTTTTTCAAAAGTATATCTTACTGGTCTTGTTCGTGATAAGCAAGGGAGAAAAATGTCTAAGCAATTAGGAAATTCTCCAGATGCTTTAAAACTAATTGAATATTTTGGAGCTGATGCTGTTCGAGTAGGCCTTATGTTGAGTTCTGCCGCTGGAAATGATTTATTGTTTGATGAAAGTCTATGTCAACAAGGGAAGAATTTTTCTAATAAAATATGGAATGCTTATCGCCTGATTGAAGGTTGGGAAGTTGACGAAAATAGAAGTCAATCGGTTGTGAGTAAAGAAGCACTGCATTGGTATGCTCAAAAATTTCAGCAATCTTTAGAGCTCATCAATGACCATTTTGATAAATACCGTATTTCAGATGCTATGATGACTTCCTACAAGCTCATCTGGGATGACTATTGCTCTTGGCTACTTGAGGCAATTAAGCCAGCCTATGGAGACCCTATAGATGGGCAAACATACCAAGAGGTTCGTGTTTTATTTGAAGAAAATTTAAAGCTACTTCACCCGTTCATGCCTTTTCTTACTGAAGAATTATGGCAGGATATGGATTCCCGTACCGTTGAGGAGGCATTAATAGTGAGTACTTGGCCAGTGGTTCAGGCTTATGATGAAAAACTTATAAATCGTTTTGAAGAAGCTACTGGAGTAATTGGTGGAATTCGAAACTTTAGAAAAGAAAAAGAACTTGGATTTAAAGAAGTTCTTACACTTCAGGTAATCGGTTCAACCGAAGCCATTCCCTTTGAATCCTTGGTTCATAAAATGGGACAATTGAGTAGTGTGTCTTATGAGCAAGCGATATCAGATCAAACTGGAGGTGCATTTCGTGTCAATGGTTTGGAATTCTTTATCCCTCTAGAAGGGGAAATTGATGTAGAAAAAGAACGTCTCAAATTACAAGAGGAACTGAAATATTCAAACGGTTTCTTGATGTCGGTTCGGAAGAAACTTGCAAATGAACGTTTTGTTTCAAATGCTCCTGAACAAATCTTGGCAAATGAACGAAAGAAGGAGGTAGACGCTCTAGAAAAAATTGAAGTTATAGAAAAAAGTTTGGCAGCTCTTTAAGGAACTGTTACTTTTTTGCAACTACATCGATACCACCTGTTACTACTTGATTTAGCTCAACATTAATATCGGTTCCAAGAGGAAAATAAAGGTCTACTCGTGAACCAAATTTGATGAATCCAGCATCGGTTCCTTGCACTACATCTTGACCTTCTTTTGCGTAATTTACAATCCTACGGGCAAGAGCTCCAGCTATTTGTCGGTATAAGACAGCACCAAATGACTGGTTTTCTAATACAATAGTTGTACGCTCATTCTCTTCAGATGCTTTTGGATGCCATGCCACAAAATATTTCCCTGGATGGTATTTACTGTACAATACTTTTCCACTCATCGCGTAACGAGTAACATGAACGTTTATTGGAGACATGAAAATCGAAACCATTACACGTTGGTCTTTAAAATATTCTTTTTCAAATACCTCTTCAATAACCACAACCTTTCCATCTACAGGAGCAATTACATCATCTGTATTGATTGGGGTACTCCTTTTAGGATTTCTAAAGAATTGTAATACGATAATAAGTAGACCCAGGGTAACAAACTGAATTCCCCATTTGAGCCAAAGAATATCTATAAAAAAATCAGCTCCAAGAGCAATTCCGGCAGTAAATAAAAATGTAAATATTATAATAAAGAAACCTTCTTTGTGGAACATTTTAAATGAGTTTTAATAATAAATAATAAAAAGGTGCTACAAAAATAACACTATCCATACGATCATAAAAACCGCCATGACCAGGGATTAAACTTCCACTGTCTTTAACTTTTGCAATCCGTTTAAAATACGACTGAACAAAGTCGCCTAAAGTTGCAAGAACTGGTATCATTAAAGCAAATAAAATCCATAGGTTGCTGTCAAAAATACGAATGTGATCCTCTAAGAAGTAGGTGATTATTATAGTGGCTAGCATTCCACCAAAAAAACCTTCCCAAGATTTTTTTGGAGATATAGCAGGCAGTAATTTGTGTTTCCCGAATTTTGATCCAAATAAATATGCAAACGAATTGTTGGTCCAAATTGAAATATAGAGTAAGGCAAGTATCCAAGGTTTATAAGCTAATCCCTCAAAAGCTGATCGGGTGATGAAATAGGATGATAAAACAATGTATCCAATACTTAATATAAACTGAACAGGATAGCTATATTTTATTTTTTTCGATTTGAATAACATACCAACCAAAATTAAATTGATGGCAAGGGCAATATGAACTAAGATTCCTTCTGTGAATGCACTAATAAACCCCAGAGTTGCATAAACCGAAAGTAAAATAAGTGTCAGTATTGGAACGAAACTTTTTAAGTGAACGAGGCGTTGAAATTCCCAGAGTGCTAAGCAAGAAAAAAGAAGTACAACCCCAGTTATAGCATAGGGAGATATAAAGATAGCACCCATTAAAGCTCCTGCATACAGGCTTCCCGATAATGCGCGAATTTGGATATCTTTCATTTAAGAATCTTCTTGAACGAGTAAATATAAGTTTTTTGGACTACTTCCGTAAGAAAGAAAATCATCTTCCTTATTTGATTCAAAAGTATTGAGTGTAGTAATGTTAGACGGTAAGTCATCCTTATATCGTGTATTGATCATTGTCATAGCTTCACTAACGTCTTCTGCAAATTGAGCAGCACTTGCTAGTATGATTAGATTTTCAGGAAGTTCGTCAAGTTTCAGGTTTTTTATCTGGTGGCTGCAAACTAGAACGGATCCTTTGTTTGCAATCAAATATTCACAGCCTAATAATTGTGCAGTAGCTTTCTTGTTTTTTGAAATCTCAGTATTAACTGTGATGTTTAAAAAACTATTCAAACTCTTTGAATCACTTTTTAGATCTGCACTTCCCCAACCATTCTCAGCTAGTATTTGATGAAAATAGTTTCGGGTTTGTTCTACATTTTCACTGAAAATAAATTTCCCTCCTTTTTCGGTAAACATCCGAGCAAAATTAAGTTCTTTAGGGTCTTTTTCTGATGCTAAGTACGGACTTGAGTCAGCTTTTTGCTCCTTTTTTTTTGATCCAAAAATATTACTAAAGAGTCCCACAGGAAATTATGTTTATTCAGTTACTATCTTCTTAATCGTATTTAACTTGTTTCTCTTTGTCAAAAGGTCTTTTACCTAAAATAGTTAAAAGGTCATCTTTGAAAAGGACTTCTTTCTCTAAAAGACGTTCGGCTAGAGTTGTCAGTTTTTCCTTGTTATCTTTCATTAATTTGATGGCACGATCATACTGTCCCTCAATTAAAATAGAAATTTCTCGATCAATTTTTTGAGCAGTATCTTCAGAATATGGCTTAGAGAAATTGTAATCCGATTCACCGCTAGAGTCATAATATGTAATATTTCCTATGGTGTCATTTAATCCATAAACCGTTACCATGGCTTTTGCCTGACGGGTTACTTTTTCTAAATCACTTAAAGCTCCAGTAGAAATTTTATCAAAAACCACTTTTTCTGCAGCTCGTCCACCAAGGGTTGCACACATTTCATCGAGCATTTGCTCAGTACGTACAATCATTCGCTCCTCCGGAAGATACCATGCAGCCCCTAGAGATTGTCCTCTTGGCACAATAGTTACTTTAACTAAAGGAGCAGCGTGTTCGAGTAACCAACTAACCATAGCATGTCCAGCTTCGTGAAAAGCTATCGTTCTTTTTTCTCCTGGAGTTATTATTTTGTTTTTCTTTTCAAGGCCTCCAACTATACGATCAACCGCATCTAAAAAGTCTTGTTTTCCTACCGATTTTTTGTTTTTACGAGCAGCAATTAAGGCAGCTTCGTTACATACATTGGCAATGTCTGCTCCAGAGAACCCAGGTGTTTGTTTAGATAAGAAATCAACGTCTAAAGTTTTCGTTGTTTTAAGGGGAGCAATATGTACTGCAAATATTTGTTTACGTTCCCGAACATCAGGAAGGTCAACATAAATTTGTCGGTCGAAACGACCTGCTCGCATTAGGGCTTTATCCAATACATCAGCTCTGTTTGTTGCTGCTAAAACAATTACATTGGTATTGGTTCCAAAACCATCCATCTCGGTCAAAAGTTGATTCAGTGTATTTTCACGTTCATCATTTGAGCCTGTCATGTTGCTTTTACCACGAGCTCTTCCAATAGCATCAATTTCATCGATGAATATGATTGCTGGTGATTTTTCTTTGGCTTGCTTGAAGAGGTCACGAACGCGTGATGCACCTACACCTACAAACATCTCAACGAAATCTGAACCTGAAAGCGAAAAGAAAGGAACTTTTGCCTCTCCTGCTACTGCTTTTGCAAGTAATGTTTTACCTGTTCCTGGAAGTCCAACGAGTAGCGCCCCTTTGGGAATTTTCCCTCCGAGTACGGTGTATTTATCTGGGTTTTTCAGGAAGTCTACAATTTCTTGAATTTCTTCTTTTGCTCCTTCCAAACCTGCTACATCTTTGAATGTAGTTTTGATATCGGTTTTTTCGTCAAAAAGTTTTGCTTTCGATTTCCCGATGTTAAAAATCTGACTTCCACCACCTGCACCACCCCCACCTGACATTTTTCGCATCAAGAAAATCCAAACACCAACAATAAGTAGAATAGGTAGGAAGCTTAGGAAGATATCCATCCAACGGTTTTCTATCGTTGTGAAATCATATCGGAAAGTAATTCCGTTGTTTTCTGCTTTCTCTAGTTTACGTTGGAATAACTCAAGGTTTCCCACTTCAAATTGATAGTGAGGCCCTTTAATATTTTCTTGACCAAAAATGTTTTGAGTTTTCGTTGCTATGTGAATCGGCTTCTCTAACGCTTTTTCAGTCAGCGATACCTTAGCCAAATTCTTATTATAAACGACTACCTCCATGACATCTCCTTCATTAAGAAAACGTTCGAATTCTGAAATATTAGTTTTCTTGAGTGTCTGAGAACTGCTGTCTCCTAGCAAACTAACGGCTAGTAGTCCTACAATTACAAGTCCGTAGACCCAATACGTGTTGAACTTAGGTTTTTTAGATAGATTTTCTTTAGCCATAATTTTATTTACAGATTGGAGGCGATTAATGTAATTTCAGCATCACCCCAAAGTTCCTCAATATTGAAATACGCTCTGGTTTCTCTTTGAAAAACATGCACAACTACATCTACGTAGTCCATCAAAACCCATTCAGAATTATCTAATCCTTCGGTATGAAATGGCTTTTCGCGGATTGCTTTACTTACAATTTTTTGAATTGAGCCGACAATTGCCGACACATGCGTATTTGAGGTTCCGCTACAAACTATGAAATAATCACACACCGTGTTTTCTATTTTTCTTAAATCAAGGAGTTTTACTTCAAGACCTTTCACTTCTTCTACACCTAGAATTATCTGTGCGATTAGATTATCAGCATTATTCGAAGGTTTTATCATCAAATTTTTTTATTTAATGCAAATTTATTATATTCTTAGGGAACACTAGCAAATTAATATGCCATTTTTTAAAATAATCAAAATTGATGCCACCGACTCAACCAACTCCTTACTTAGACAACGGTATCTGGACAATTCGTGTTCTGATGGTGACGTTTTATGGACAACAATCCAGCGGAAGGGTAGAGGTCAAAGGAATACCCTTTGGCAATCAGAGCCTGGTAAGAACTTGACTTTCAGTTTGTATAAGGATTTAAAAGTTATTAAAATTCAGAATCCTTTTGTGCTTAGTTGTCTCGTTTCTCTTGGGATACAAGCTGCTTTAGAATCTTTAATGATTCCTAACGTCCATGTAAAATGGCCTAACGACATTATGTCAGGTGACAAGAAGGTTTGTGGAGTGTTGATCGAAAACACGTTTAAGGGCAGTTTGTTGCACGCGAGTATCATCGGAATTGGTCTTAATGTCAATCAAGAAAATTTTGAAAGCTTACCTAAAGCTGCTTCGATGTTTCAAATCTCAGACACAATATATGATTTGGATGAGGTTTTGATGGTATGTTTGGATTATGTAGGTCAAAAACTAGAGCTACTTAACCATTCAGAAGAGCAAATAATAACATTATATGAGACTTTTTTATATCGCATTGGAAAACCAAGTACGTTTGAATCCAACGGTTCCTTATTCACAGGGATTATTAGAGGGGTTAACCTTCAAGGGTTACTCAAGGTTCAATTGGAAGACAACCAAATGGTTCTTTTTGATTTAAAAACAATAAAACTTAAAAACTAAGGTTTCCAATTAGCGGGATCTTTTCTCCAGTTCACCAACGTTTCTTGTTGCTCTTTTTCTATTGTAGCTGTTGCGGTTGCGTGTTCAATCAAATGATTATAATCACTTAATGTATACAGTTGGACTGCAGCTTCTTTGAAGTTGTTTTCTGCAACTGAGAAGCCATAAGAGAATAAGGCAATCATCCCTAATACTTTAATTCCTTCTGCCTCAATTGCAGTTACAGCATTCAAACTACTCATTCCTGTACTAATCAAATCTTCGATGACAACAACAGCTTGTCCTTCTTGAACAATACCTTCAATCTGATTTTGACGCCCATGTTTTTTTGGCTTTGGACGGACATACACAAAGGGTAAATTTAATTTTTGAGCTACTAAAGCTCCTATACCAATAGCACCTGTTGCTACTCCTGCAATGGTTACATCTGAACCGTAAAGTGCAGTAACTTGTTGAGCAATAGATTCCATAAGATAATCGCGAACTTTTGGAAAAGACAAAGCCAAACGGTTGTCACAATATATTGGAGATTTCCAACCACTCGCCCAAGTGAATGGATTTTTTGGTTCCAATTTTATTGCATTAATTTGTAGTAAATGAGCTGCAGTCTCAAAGGCAATTTTTTCGTTGTAAATCATATGCAAATGTATAAAGTATTTTTTAATCAAAAACCAATTTTCTTAACAACTGAGTTGGTTCCTCAAACTGATCGGACCCCCTTGTTGTTTATAAAGTTTTCATCACCAGAAAACATCGTAAAAGCACTTAAATCTAAAAAAACAGACTGCTTATATTTGTATCATCACAAGGAAGATAAGTTGTGGATGCATTTCTTGAGACACTTTCCAATTGTTGAAGCTGCTGGCGGCTTGGTACGTCATGAAGATGGCCGCTTCCTTTTTATTTATCGAAATAGTAAGTGGGACTTTCCAAAGGGTCGTATTGAAAAAAATGAATCTATTCGACTTGCAGCAGTTCGAGAAGTTGAAGAAGAAACAGGCGTAGATGGTTTAGAGATTGTTAAACCCCTTATAGAAACGTTTCATGTTTTTAATCGGAATGGAAAGTATAAGCTTAAAAAAACTTTTTGGTTCGAAATGAAAACGGCCTCAACAGTTACCCTAATTCCGCAGTTGAATGAAGCGATTGATCAGGCTATTTGGGTACTTGAAAAAGAAATTCCTCATAAGTTTGAAAACGCTTACGAGAACATCAAACAAGTATACGAGAATCTTTAGGAATTGGTTACGGCTTTGGGTACAAGGTGGGCATAATCTCCATGATTTTGAATCACCTCACGAACAATACTGCTGCTTATAAAAGAAGTTTCGGTTGAAGTTAATAAAAAAACTGTTTCAATATCAGATAAACTACGGTTGGTGTGTGCAATTGCTTTTTCAAATTCAAAATCAGCAGGGTTTCTAAGTCCACGTAAGATGAAAGATGCGTTAATGCGCTCACAGAAATTCACAGTTAATCCTTCGTAGGTTTTAACGGAAACTTTAGCTTTTCCCTCAAACGTTTTTTCAATAAAAATTTTACGTTCGTCTAAGCTAAACATGTACTTTTTGTTTGAATTCACTCCAATAGCAATTACAATTTCATCGAACAAAGGAATTGCACGTTGAATGATATCAATATGGCCGATGGTGATGGGGTCAAATGAACCTGGGAATATTGCTTTTTTCATGATATTAAAGGTATTCTTTTTTTCTTAGAGCTTCTGCAATGAGTTCTTCTAGTAATTCTAGTAAAGAAATTCCACCTGCTTCGAGTTGCTGGGGAATTAGGCTTTGAAGTGTCATTCCAGGAATGGTGTTGATCTCGAGTAGGTGGGGTACACCGTCTTCGAAAATGAATTCACTTCGCGTAACGCCTTCTAATCCCATCTTTTGATAAATCTTTTTAGAAAGAGCAATAGCTGCTTCGGTCCAAGCTTCTGGGAGTTGTGCTGGCGTGATTTCTTTTGACTTTCCTTCATACTTGGCTTCGTAATCAAAAAAGTCATTTTCACTTATAATTTCAGTTATGGGTAATACGTTTATTTCGTTTTTCCATTTCAAAACCCCTACACTGATTTCACGACCGATAAGAGCAGATTCAATCAATACTTGAGTGTCTTCTTTAAATGCATTTTCAATAGCGTTTGGAAGATCTTCTGCGGTATATACTTTGGATATCCCAAAGCTGCTGCCAGCTCGATTAGCTTTAACGAAACACGGGAAGCCAACGGCTTGTTCGATGGCTCCGGTCCTGTAGTCATCGCCTTGGTCTAGTGTGTAAAAACGCGCGGTTGGAATGTTTAGGGATCGAGCAACTGCCAAGCAGTCTCTTTTGTTGTAGGTTAGGCCAGCGGTGTAACTAGAACAACTGCTTTGCGGAATTTGTAACATTTCGAGCATTCCAGCTAATTGTCCATTTTCTCCTGGAGCTCCATGAATCATATTGATGATAACATCAAATATGATTTTTTCATCCTTTTTTGTAAATGAAAAGTCTGCTTTATCTAAGCTGTATTTGTTTTCTGTTGTATCAGAAACGGACCAATCTGTCTTTGTAATATGAATGTAAAAGACTTCATGCATGCTGTTTTGTAGCGCATTGAAAACGATGGCACCACTTTTCTTAGAGATATCTTGTTCTGAGGTAAATCCTCCCCAGGCAACTCCAACGACTGTATTCATTTGATTAGGATTATAATAGTTCTAAAATTCTTAAGTAAAGGTAATTGTTTTCCATCGTTCAAAACAAGAGGGATTTATTATCTTTACAGCATATTCAAATCAAAATGAATTTTTTACGTTTCTTTTTTAGTAAACTCTTTGTAAAGCAATTGCTTTGGGCTGGTCTCTTAGTAGTATTGTTCATTGGGCTGTGTTTTTGGGGTTTGAACAATTATACTCAGCATGGGAAACATACCCAAGTTCCAGACATTGAAGCTCTCTCTTTAGAGACTGTTGCAACTGTTTTAGATCAATATGAGCTGCGTTACGAAGTGCTTGATTCTGCAAAGTTTAATCCCAACTACCCCCCCTTTTCTGTAATAGAGCAACTCCCAACTGCTGGTTCAGACGTAAAGCAAGGAAGAAAAATCTATCTTACAGTCAACCCCTCTGGTTATAGAAAGTTGAGTGTCCCCAACGTAATACAAATCACCAAGCGTAATGCTGAAACCCGTCTTACCGCTGTAGGATTTGAATTGGGTAAAATTAGTTATCGCAATAATATAGGAAAGGATATGGTTCTCGAAATACGTTATCAAGGAGATAAAATCGAGCCAGGAGTTGCCCTCCCTAAAACCTCAAAAATAGACTTAGTCTTAGGAAATGGAAAACGATAATTTAGATCCTGAATTTCAAGGAGAACAAGTGTTACACGAACACTTTTCTTTTACAGCAGATCCAGGGCAAGAACCTCTTCGAGTGGACAAATACTTGATGAATCGAGTAGAAAATGCAACTCGTAATAAAATACAAAATGCTGCTAAAGAGGGTAGTATTTTTGTTAATGATATCGTTGTTAAGTCAAGCTATAAAGTAAAAGGTGGTAATACCGTCCGTGTACTTTTCGGGCATCCTCCTTATGAAAATTTATTGGTTGGTGAAGACCTTCCTATTGATGTAGTTTATGAAGACGATAGTTTAATTATCGTAAACAAAGCTGCAGGAATGGTCGTTCATCCTGGTCATGGAAACTATTCTGGAACGCTTATAAACGGCTTAATGTTTCATTTTGACAACCTGCCTCAAAACGATAAACAACGCCCCGGTCTGGTTCATCGAATCGATAAAGACACAACCGGTTTGTTGGTTGTTGCCAAAACAGAAACCGCAATGACCCACCTGTCGAAGCAATTTTTTGATAAAAGTTCAGAGCGTAAGTATTTTGCTTTGGTTTGGGGTGACGTTAAAGCGGATAGTGGAACCATTGAAGGCAACATCGGCCGTCATCCGAGAAACCGTTTGCAAATGACCGTTTTTGATGAGGACGAAGAGATTGGAAAACCGGCAGTTACCCATTACAAAGTTTTGGAACGCTTAGGTTATGTTACCTTTTTAGAATGCCAATTAGAAACTGGTCGTACCCATCAAATTCGTGCACACATGAAGTACATTGGTCATACACTTTTCAACGACGAGCGTTACGGAGGAGATGCAATTTTAAAGGGGACTAGTTTTACGAAGTACAAGCAGTTTGTAGACAACTGTTTTAAGCTACTTCCACGTCAAGCACTCCATGCAAAAACTTTAGGTTTTGAACACCCTGTAACTGGAAAATGGATGCAATTCGATTCTGAAATTCCAAACGACATGCACTTAGCGTTAGAAAAATGGCGCCAGTATGCGGTCCATAAAAATTTATAATATGGCTATAAAAAGTTGGAATCCAATTCATTTGTAGTTTTCAATTGTGCCGCTTACTTTTGAGTAAAATTGTTGGACTATGAAAATAATCATTTCCCCTGCCAAATCTTTAAACTTTGAGAAGGAACTTCCGTATTCACAAGCGACGCAACCTGTATTTTTGTATGAAGCAGAACGAATCAATAAACTGCTGAAGAAAAAATCGGTAACTAGCCTAGGAAAGTTGATGGGGATTTCTGAAAATCTATCCCAGTTGAACTGGGAACGCTACCAAGCTTTTCAATTGCCTTTTACGCCAGATAATGCCCGTCCTGCAGTTTATACTTTCGATGGTGATGTGTATACTGGACTTGATGTGTATAGCCTTCCTATTGCTAAAACAGCAGCCTTACAAAATCAGCTTCGGATTCTATCGGGTTTATATGGGGTGTTAAAACCGTTCGACTTAATCCAAGCGTATCGCTTAGAAATGGGAACTAAATTTCCAGTGGGAGTGAAGAAAAACCTGCCAGACTTTTGGAAAACTAAAGTTACCCAAATCCTGAATGATGAATTGGAAGCAAATGAGCTTCTAGTTAACCTAGCTAGTAATGAGTATTTTGCTGCAATCGATACTAAAGTGTTAAAATGTAGTATCATCACACCTAAATTTAAAGACTTTAAGAACGGAAAACTCAAGATGATTTCGTTTTTTGCCAAAAAAGCCCGTGGTATGATGGTTCGGTATATCCTCGATCAAGAGTCTAACACACTAGCCGATCTGTTAGGATTTAATACTGACGGTTATCAGTACAGCGAAGAACATTCACTAAACGAAATGCAGCCTGTTTTTATTCGCTAGGATTTCTTTTCTATAACTACATTTTTTTGAAATAATACTTAAAAGTATTCAATAATCCTGATGGTAGGATTGAATAAAATGTATTTACTGAAATATATTTTATTTTATATCATCCCAAATACCTAAAATTACTATAACCTACGTTTTGGATTCCATTTTCGTTGCTATCTTTTCACTGAATAGTAATTATAATGTCTCAAATGATTTATCAAATAATTCGTTCGAGAATCCCTATACTTATTTTAGTGGTAGTGTTTCTCCTTTTAAAAAGTTGCATCAAACTTCAACTACGAAATCCAACACTCTTGTCATACTAAAAGATTATACTTATAGTATTACTGATTCGGACAGTTGTAAATCACAAATAGAATTAACAGGTTTTGTTGATCCAGATTTTTCACCTGAGAATCGTTCGAAAATGTCTAATGATGACGGTTTAACTTGGCTTACCATCGATGTTATACCCCAAATAACCACTATTGATGCGTTGGACTATCAAAATACTCAATGGGCAGGTCACTAGTATGACTATGCAAGTGGATATGCGGTAGAGGGCTTTGCATTAACTAGTGGGCGACGAGGACCAACAGAACAAATATCTATTGGTACAATTAGGTGTAAGAAATGCACTTACCTATTTGTCTAGTCCTCGCGATCAAGATTGTTATAATGCTAACACAGGGACATCAGCACATGGTCTTTATAGAGCTACTAATACAGAGGTTCGAGTTTATTTTTATTGGTACCAGAATCAATCCCTATGGATCGCTAGCGATAATTCGTATTTTTCTGTACATGTGTATAGAGCAGATGGGAGCGATCTGGGTTTTCGAGCCCCCCAAAAATATATGGAATCTGAAGGTCAATTATATAATACTTGGCTCGGTATATTGGTCTACGATGAACTTTATCTTCAAGGGGCAAATCGAAATAATACTCTTAGAGGCATTTATGACCTGATGGATTACATTGTGTGGATAACAATAGGAATCCATATTTCTTTTGATTGAAACATTCATTACTATCTTGCCGATGAGAACGTTGATAATGTATTTGAACAGGATCATTTTTAACCTCAAATAGAGCATTGACAGGTCCATATGATTTAGTAACATATGATTTTTGGCCAGTTGTAAAGCGAGGTAAATCAAACATTACCATTGGAAATGAAAATGGAAGTTGTAATGCCATTCAAAAGTTATTCTATGGAAAAGAGCAGAATGACGCTCCTTATACTTTTACGGATAAAAGTGGAAACTCGAGTAGTGTTTCTCAAACAATAATAATCAAAGATATAACTGCACCCATTGTTCCTAGTTTACACAAGACCACAGCTAAATATAGTACCTCGGTAGCAGCCCCAATAATATCCGATATTTGTGACGTTGTAATTACTGGGACAACTACCAATTCAACAAACCTTAGCGGTCAGGGAACCCATACAATCAATTGGACTTTTACACCTAAAAAAGTCAAGTCATCACTTATATTATATCCTAATAGAATAGATGCTAAAAACATGAATAGGATTAATGTTATTTTTCACATTTATTATTTTTTTCGACGTTTTGCAGATTTTAAAGATGGCGTGTTTCCGGTCGTATCTTTATTGTCTTGTGCACGCTTATCTGATTTGATTGTTGATTTTGCAATTCTTTTTAGTCCTGGTTTTAGTACCATAATTTTAGTTTGTGTTTATTTTTTTTCAATTTTGTAATGTATTATGATTCAATTTGCATAAATTGATTTTAATAAAATTTATAATCGTAAATAAAGAAAACTTTCTTTATGAAGGTTACACTAAAACATCCTCAAAACAACGAAAAACAGAAAGCCGTTTCCACGAAGTGAAAATATTACAAAAAATGGTTTGTGGGCAAACGTAGGTCTTTGCTTAAGAATAGATTAGGGGTCTGTGCTACACTAAAGATATAAAAAAAAATACAAAAAGTTGGTTTATGCTCTGATGGAGCGCACAAAGGCCTCAATCTGGTCCACACCCTTTTCTTCCAAAAACTTGATGAAGGCAGACCCAATGATGGCTCCGTGAGAATGCAAGCTAGCTGCTTCATAGGTTTTGGTATTGCTGACCCCAAAACCAACCACTGTGGGGGTGTTAAGGTTCATCTTAGCTATACGCTGGAAATAGCCCGTTTGGGTAGTTCCGAAAGTACTTTGTGCACCAGTCACTGCTGCACTCGAGACCATATAAATAAAGCCGTTCGAGACCTTGTCTATATAGCGAATACGTTCTTTGGGAGTCTGCGGGCTAATTAAGAACATATTGTACAAACCGTGTTGGTCAAACATACTTTTGTATTCTTCGTTGTATACATCAACCGGTAAATCAGGAATAATGAGTCCGTCAATTCCAATTGCCTCACAACGTTTACAAAACTTTTCGATTCCATATTGCATCATAGGATTGAAATAGCCCATCAGAACCAAAGGAATATCAATATCCTCCCGAATTCCTTCCAGTTGGGTAAAGAGTTTTTCGGTGCTCATACCGTTTTGGAGTGCTTGGGTAGAACTTTCTTGTATGGTAGGCCCATCAGCAAGGGGATCAGAAAAAGGAAGGCCAATTTCGATCATATCTACACCTGCCGCTTGTAGGTTTTTTAGAATTGGTACGGTGTCTTCAAGGTTGGGAAACCCAGCAGAAAAATAGATGGACAATAATTTTTTGTCTTCCTGAAATTTGAGGTCTATTCTATTTTGTTTCATTTTTTTACAACTTAAAATAATCGATATAGGTGTCTAAATCTTTGTCTCCACGTCCCGAGCAGTTAAAAACAACCACTTCATCGAGTTCGAATTTACGCACGTCCAAAGCCGCAAAAGCGTGCGCAGTTTCGATAGCGGGTATAATTCCTTCCATTTGTGAAAGGGTTAATCCCCAATCCATAGCTTCTTGATCGGGAACGGAGATGAATTCTGCGCGTTCACTTCTGAATAAATGTGCGTGCATGGGACCAACCCCGGGATAATCCAAACCAGCAGAGATGGAATAAGGTTCTGTGATTTGCCCGTCTGGTGTTTGCATCAGCAGGG
>Ga0307998_1000796_pt1 | contig 17517 bp, 14 predicted proteins | sample Davwhametageno37_FD_203147 | JGI IMG/M metagenome (GOLD analysis project Ga0307998, IMG submission 203147) | Marine microbial communities from Davis Island wharf, Antarctic Ocean - #37 | ecosystem: Environmental > Aquatic > Marine > Unclassified | place: Antarctic Ocean: Davis Island wharf... | reverse complement strand
CCAGTTTCTGATCATGTTAAATGGTTAGAAGACATTAAAGACGTAACAGGTAGCAAACCAAATTATCCAATCATTGCTGATGAAAAATTAGAAGTTGCAAAACTTTATAATATGTTAGAGGATGATACGGGAGTTGAATCCATCGGGCGTACCGCAGTTGACAACCAAACAGTTAGAACTGTCTTTATTATTAGACCAGACAAAAGAATTGGATTATTTTTAACCTATCCAATGGCAACAGGAAGAAACTTTAATGAGATATTGAGAGTTATCGATTCCATGCAATTAACAGTCATGCATAAAGTTGCTACTCCGGCAAATTGGAACAAAGGTGAAGATGTGATTATTGTTCCTGCTGTTAAAGATGATGAGGCTAAAAAGTTATACCCAAATGGCTGGATAACTTTAAAACCTTATTTAAGAAAAGTTCCAGATCCTTCTAAATAGAAAGTTTATTTAAAAGCAAAAACCTTCAACCTGTCTTAATCAAATACTAGATTACACCAATTGTTAAATAGCGTTAATGAAGCCTTATTATTAACCTCTAAATTATCGGTAATACTCCCCATTAAATCTTCAAGGCCGTTAACGCTTAACTTTTCAAAAAAATCAGGAACGCCAGGAATTTTCATCCAACCATCTAAAGTGTGACTACAGACCTCTGGATGGAACTGACAAGAATAAGCATTGTGCCCTACCTGCATAATGTGATTTTTACAATTATCAGAGGTTGCCAGCACTATAGCATTTTTTGGCGTCTTAGTAACCTCAACCAAGTGCGCATTTACCCATTTTTCAGAGTCTTTAAGATTACGCAGAAGTGGATGATTTAAACCCTCTTTGGTGGGCTTAATTTGAAATAGTCCTACTTCATATTGACCAGTATTGATAGCCTTTCCTCCCATTGCCTCAGCAAGCAGCTGGTGTCCAAGACAAATCCCTAGAAATGGCATATTTAAATCTTCAACCGCATGACGAATTGAATGTTTTTCTTTAACTAACCAAGGAAACTCCTCCTCCTCCCAGACATTCATTGATCCTCCCATTACCCAGAGACCATCAAAAATTTCTAAATTTGGAATCTTATCGCCAGCATGAAGATCAATCTCATGAAAAATAATATTTTGAGAATCAGCAAAATCTCGAAAAATACCAGGATTTTGAGATGTCATATGTTTAAAGACAAGGATGTTTTTTTTCAAAACTTTAATTTCTTTATAAAAAATTCTATTCTAATTTATGATACTTAAATCTACTAGTTATTATTTTGAAGGCTGGAGTGATTAAAATTCAATTTATCACCTTAACGAATTGCAGCTTCTCAAAAATGCCTACTCTCCAATAAATAACCACTCCCTTGGCTTTTGATTATTCTTAATATAAATGCCCAGAGCATAAATACTTTTATAGCTCATTGAGATAATATACTTGATACATAGAATTAATAGGATAACGTTGTCATCATAATAAGATTATTGCGTCAATTACAACACACTGTTTCAATAAATAAACAGAGTGATTAATAGAATACATCTATAATTTTATCTTTTAAGAATATTACTAAACACAATGTCATTTAGATCAATAGAAGCAGTAATAGCCCCAGGAAATCTTCATTTTGTAGGGGATGGTTTTAGAGTGCATGGAATTCTTGGAAGAGAAGAGCCCCTTACTATGAAGCGAATGAGTCCATTTCTATTAATGGACTATGGCCCAACTCATTACTTCCCACCAAATAATGGAGCCCCAAGAGGTGTTGGCTCTCATCCTCACAGGGGAATTGAAACAGTTACGATTGCTTACAAAGGAAAGGTTGAGCATCATGATAGTAGCGGCGGCGGTGGAATTATCGGTGAAGGTGATGTCCAGTGGATGACTTCAGGCTCTGGCATTCTTCATAAGGAATATCACGAGAAAAACTTTGGCAAAAAAGGCGGTGAAATGCAGATGGTTCAGCTCTGGGTTAACCTGCCCGCTAAAGATAAAATGACAACCCCTAAATATCAAAATCTTAACAAGAATGACCTCACTAAAGTAGAGCTAGAAAATAACGTAGGATCAATTGACATTATTGCTGGAGAATTTGAAAAAAATAAGGGCCCTGCCTCTACCTTTAGCCCCTTAAGTCTTTTTAATGTTCATCTTAATAAAGGCAAAGGAACTAGCTTTAGTTTTGATAAAAATCACAATACTGGCCTCTTAGTTATTAAAGGTAGTATCTCCATTAATAATATAGAAAAAGCGCCTGTGAACCATTTTGTACTTTTTGAAAATGATGGTAAAGAGTTCACAGTTAGAGCAGATGAGGATACAACTATTCTTGTTCTAAGCGGTGAGCCTTTAGATGAGCCTATTGCGTCATATGGACCATTCGTTATGAATACCAATGAGGAGATAAAGCAAACAATTAATGACTTTAATAGCGGCAAATTTGGATACTTAGAGTAACTTGCTTTTAAAATATAATCAGTTAATTAAGGATTAATTAAAATCCCCTTATATAATCTTCTATATAGAATAAACTTTGGAAATATTAATATTGAAATTTAGTCAAAATGATGTCTTGTATTCAAAAAAATATTAAGGTACACTAGATAAATAACCAATTGTATTTAAAAAGGGGAAAAAAATGAAAACTATTAAAACTATGATTAAAGATACTAAGAAGAAAGCCTTTACATTAATTGAATTGCTGATTGTTGTTGCAATTATTGGAATTCTAGCCGGTGTTGGTGTGCCAATGTACAACGGCTATATGGCCTCTGCTAAAGTTAAAAGTGCTCAGTCAAACCACTCAAACGTAAAATCTTTTGTAGCAGCAACGCTTACTAAATGCGCTACAGGTGTTGCAACAGTAACAATGGGTAGTACAGCTTACAACTGTAGTAATGGTGCAACCTCTTGGGATAACTATTTCGTAACCTACTTTAACTCTATTAATAAGAACCCATATGGCGGTTCAGGTAGTTGTGTAGCAGCTACCACTCTTTCTGGAACTATTTGTAAGGGTCAAACCTCCATTACTGCTTCTGGTAATACAGTTCGTGTAAGAACCAATGTTGGTACTGAAGCTGGTGGAAATGCCTACTCTCCAGCTTCAGGCTATGATCAAGTTACAAAAGAGTAGTATTATCATTTTTAGAGAAAATATTAAAACCCGCCTTATGGCGGGTTTTACACTTATAGAGCTTCTAATTGTGGTTGCTATAATTGGTATTTTAGCGGGTATTGGAATACCTGCGTATAACGGCTATATTCAAAACTCTAAAGAAGATGTTGCCAAGAATAACCTAAGGTCAATTGCATTAATGGAAAGTAACTACTTTTCCGATAATAATAGTTACTACCTATCATCAAGCACTTCATCAATTAACACAAATCTTTTTGGTAAAAATACCTTAGACGCTAGTGGTGATTACAACTACTCAGTGGTCTATCATGACTCTGGATTTAAAGCGGTTGCCTCTGCTAAGAGTGGGACGAGTGTGACTAAATACTGCCTCACTCAAAACAACGACTTGAAAAGTGGCTCAAACTGCCCTTAGAATAAAAGCTTTTACGCTTATAGAACTTTTAATAGTTGTTGCCATTATTGGTATACTTTCTGGTGTTGGAATTCCAATGTACAATGGCTATATGGCAAATGCCAAGTTAGGTTGTAGCACTAGTAATCATAAAACTATGGTTAGCTATACAAATCATGCTTTACTAAAATGCTCTACCTCATCAACTATGGTTTTAAATGACAGTCAAGGGAAATCAGTTACAAGAGACTGTTCTAAGCCTTTTAGTCAGTGGGATGGCTATATGAGGGATCACTTCGTAGGGTCAGATTATACAAATTGCTACAACTCTTCAGAAAAACTTCCAATTGGCAAAAGTTCATCTCCAAATGAGGCTGGGGTAACTCACTATTGGGCAGATAATATTGCTAATAACCCATTTTATATTCAAACATGTACTGCACTTCCTTGCAGTCCAACAACTAATCCACCAACTCTTTTAAAGGATATAGTCTATTGGACGCCCTAGAGCTTAATTTCATTATTAGATGGAATTATATTAAAATCAATTGGGAGGATTAGAATGTATCGCCCATAGCGAACATTGGTGTATACATAGCAACTAATATTCCACCAACAGTAACACCCATAAATACCATCATTATTGGCTCAAGCATAGCTGTCAGTTTTTCGATGACAATATCCATCTCACCCTCATAATAGCTCGAAATTGATCCATACATTTCTTCCATATTACCAGTCCTCTCTCCAACAGAGACAAGAGCTACAAATGAAGCAGGAAAGATATGTGGAGTTTTTTCAAATAAGGTAGATAAGGGCTCACCTGAAAAGACACCCCGGCGAACATTAACCATAGCTTCTTTTATTATAAGGTTGTTGCTAGCACTCGCTGCAATATCCAAAGCTTCCATTTCAGGAACACCTGCCGCTCTTAGATTGCCTTGAATCATTGCTATTTTAGACAAAGATGACTTGTTAACCAAGCCCCCAAATAGAGGCAATTTAAGCACTAATTTATGCCACACCCTCTTAATCTTATGATTTTTATTAATTGCAAATGATGTTGACATAAAAATAACCACAATTGAAATTGCAAGGACACCACCTTTTAAAGGATTCCGCAGGAAGTTGCTAATATTAACAACAGCCTGCGTTGCAGCTGGAAGACCACCTGCTTTTCCTTTAAACATTTCTTCAAAGACGGGAACAACAAAAACAAGCATCAGAGTAACTACTGCCATAGCAACAATGAATAGAATCATTGGATACATCATTGCACCTTTAATACTGCTTTTAATTTTTTCCTGTTTCTCCATATTGATAACTAATTTAGACAAGAAAAGCTGAACTTTTCCACTGGACTCTCCAGCCCTAAGAAGATTGATATAAATATTATCAAAGGCTCCAGGATATCTCTCAAAAGAATCAGACAAGGTGTTACCAGACTCAACAGATTGATGGATATCATTAACAATTAACTTAAAGCCTTTATGCTCTGTTTGGAGCTCAATCATCTTGATGCTTTCAAGAATAGGAAGACCAGCACGGACCATCGTTTCGAATTTTTTCGTAAAGGTGATGACCTCTTTGATAGGTACTTTTTTTGGAATTTTTTTTACTTTTTTTGATTCTTTTACTTCTTTTTTTACTTTGATAACCTCTTCTTTTCCTGATAATTTTTCTAAAGAAGTTATAATAATTTTATCTTCTTTTAACTTAAAAGCAGCCTCATCCTTATTAATAGCCACAACCTTGCCTTCGGTATATTTATTAGCAAGTATGCCCTTATAAGAAAATGTTACTGCCATATATAATCCACTTAATCTAGAATAAGAATTCTTTTATATTCTTCAATGGATACAGAGCCATCTTTTAGGAAAGTTCTACCAAGTTCTTGCATATTTAAAAAGTTATCTTTTTCTAATGCAATTTTTTTCAGCTCAGGAGTAGTTTTTTCTTGCAGAATGCCTTCAATCAGATTATCAGTTATTCTTAGAACCTCATAGATACCTTTTCTGCCTTTATAGCCAGTACCATTACAGGTATCACACCCTTCACCTTTGAACAATGTCACTCTTGTTGACTCTTCAGCAGAAAAACCAACAGACCTTAGCTGACTTTCATTAATGTTTTCGTCTTCTACAAGACACTCTGAGCAATTTTTTCGTGCTAGACGCTGAGCTACAATAAGAGTTAATGAAGATGTAATTAAATAAGGCTGGACGCCCATATTTAGAATTCGAGTAATTGTACTTACCGCATCATTAGTATGCAGGGTAGAAAGAACAAGGTGGCCAGTTAAAGCAGCTTTAATGGCAATTTCAACTGTCTCTTGATCACGAATCTCACCAACCATGACGACTTCAGGATCTTGCCTTAAAAAAGACCGCAGTGCAGAGGCAAAAGTCATCCCATAGTCTGGCTTAACATGAACCTGACCCACACCATTAAGCGTAAATTCTACCGGGTCTTCAGCTGTAAGGATATTAATATCTTCTTTGTTTATTTTGTTAAGCGCTGCGTAAAGAGTTGTCGATTTACCTGAACCAGTTGGTCCAGTAACTAAAACCATCCCTTGAGGTGAACTTATTGCATCTATAAATGCTTTTTCATCATCCTCATGAAATCCTAGTTTTTCAATAGAAAGGTCAATCCCATCAGTATCTAAAATACGCATTACAACTCTTTCACCAAAGCTCGTTGGCATACAAGAAACTCGAAAATCAACTTCTTTATCATCAACCTTTAAAGTGATAGCACCATCCTGAGCCTTTCTTCTCTCTGCAATATCAAGCTTTGACATAATCTTAATACGAGTAATAATTTTCGAGTAATTTTCATGCAATATTTTGTCAGTTCCAGGCTCCTCTCTTAAAACACCATCGAGACGAAAACGCATCCTAGCAGAATGCTTAAAAACTTCAAAGTGAATATCACTGACGCCTTCTTTAATTGCCTTTTTAAGGTTTTTATCAATAAATTGAACGACCACAGCTGAATATTTCTCATCCACCTCATCATCGCTCAACTCAGCTTTAGATTTAGAAGACTCTTTCCCTACTTTAGCTATTGGTATAGCAGTTTTTGGTTGAGAGATTGGTTGAGAGATTGTTTTCGTTCCAAAGGATTTTTCTTTATTAGCTGACGCATTAGTTTTTAATGGCTTTGGGGTTCTTGGGACTGAAGCAGATGATGGATCAATGGTGTTAAAACTGTCTAAAATTTTACTTATCTGACTAATAGTAACCAAATAAGGATTAATTTTTTTATCTGTTAGCAAAGCAATACTTTGCATTTGGTTTAATGCAGATGGCTCTGAAATAGCCACATCTAATGTATGCCCATGAATACTAATTGGAACAATTCTATTTTCAGATATATATTTTTTAGGTAATATATCAGAAGCAGAGAAATCTATATTATCTGTTTCAAGATTCGGTAGAAATTCAATATCATAACTACCTGAAATTGCATTTGCAATAGTTGTTTCATCTGTAAATCTAAAATCAATAAGAGTCTCAATCAAGCATTTCTCGCCTTCATCACTCGAAACCATTGCACTCTTTAAGTCATCTTCACTTATTAGTCCGTTACTATGCAATAAACTGGCAATTTGTTCTGCTGATTCTGTTGGTATACCCAGAGTTGACATATCAATAATTATGTTAAATGATTGTCGGTGCTAGAAAAACCAAAATCTCTTTTCGGACATCTGTTTTATCTACTTTTTTAAACAAATTTCCAATTAAAGGAAGATCACCTAATATTGGGGTTTGAGATTTTGAATCTTTATAAGATTGAGTAAATACCCCACCAATGACAACAATCGTTTGATCCTGAATTAGTAATTTTGTTGTGATTGTTCTTTTAGCTATAGGAGGATTTGAAACAGTCGTATCAACCGTTGATTTTTCGACTTCAACTGTAAGGATAATGTTCCCATCTCCTACAATTACTGGAGTTACCTTTAATGTAATACCAGCCTCTTTTAATTCAACCGAAGTAACGCCATCCTCAACTTTTGTATAAGGTATTTGATCTACTTGTTTAATTTCTGCTGCCTGACCATCGAGAGTAAATACTCTTGGGTTCGATAAAATTTTTGTAATACCTTTAGTTTCTGATGCAGCCAAGTCTATTGCTAGTTTTTTAGTTGAGGTTCCTAGGATTAATCCTAGTGCATTGCCAGTAACACTGCCACTATTATCAAACAAGCCAGATACATCAACCTGATCAGTTGCATCATCATCTCTGAAGCCTAAAATATTGGCATCAGGTCCCGTAATTCCAAACTTGGCGCCTAGCGCCTTTCCAAGGTCTTCTGAAGCCTCAACAATAAAAGCTTCAATTAAAATTTGCTTAGTTCTAACATCTAATTCATTAATGAGTATTTCAATTAAATCAAGCTCTTCTTTGGTTGCCTTGACGATTAAGTAATTAAGCCTATCATCAATAGTGATTTCTATACCTGAAGATGCCTCTTCTTCAGATTCACTAGACCCATTAATAACACTTTGAACTTCTGCACTAATTTTTGCGGCAGATGTATAGTACAACTTAAAGATTTCAGTATAAAGTTGTTCACTAGCATTTTGAGCAGCTTTTGTTTTCTCCTTAGCCTCAATAATCTCAAGATCATATTTTTCTTGGGCTACCAGAACTGCTTGGCTATGAATACGAATTATATTCGCCTCATCATCAACATATTTTGCTAGTTTTTTAATTTTTAAAATTGAATCAAGCGCCTTATCCCAAGGCACATTATCGAGTTTAGCAGATACCAAGCCACTAACCTCCTCTCCAATTAAAATATTCTTACCAGTTGCCTCAGAGAACATTATTGACATATCTTTAATTGAGATATCTTCAAAATTTATTGATATAAGAAAGCTGTCATTTTGATCAGGCTCTGAAGCAAGAATATTATTATTTTTTGACTTGTCAATTTGCCTTCTATTTGTTTTTGCAATTTTTGATGCAACTGAAACAATATTTAACGTTGGCCCAGTTTCAGCAGTAGTTTTGACTTGATCTTTTTTATCTGCAATGAAAGTTTCTGAGTCGATTAATAAACTTCCTTTATCGAGCTCTAATAAATTTCCTTTACTTAATTGACTAGTAGATGTTGGTGCACAAGACGACAGAAAAAAGACTACTAGTGCTAATATAAATTTATTATTCTGCAGTTTCATTTGACACGCTCCTATTTCTAACAGCAAGAGATACTACTTTACCCTCTTCAGTTACTTCTATTCCTAGATGATTGACACCAGTTATTACACCATTTTTATTACCTAATTTATCTCCAATTCTCACAAAGTAATCATCACCACTTGCTGTTCTAATAAACGCAGTTTTGTTTGACGGAGAAATCATAGTACCAATTATGATATTTGATGCAATTGTATTTTGGAGAAGCGGATGAGCATTTTGATCTATTGGATCACTTACAAATCCACCTGATGAATTAGTGTCTAAAGTAGGAAGTGAGCCAAAAGCATTTTCTGCTGCATGTAAAATGCTTCCTAGTAATGCTAAGATAAACATCAAAGATAGACTACTTGCAAATTTGATTTTCATTAGAATTCCTCTTCATTTTGAACAGATTTTGGATCTACACATGTTTCTGCTTCATTCTTTGGTAATCGATATGTTGCTATTGACATCGTAACCTTAACATCACCACCTTTTGATTCAGACCCTGGCACTACAATTGATTCTTTATTTATATTTATAATTTTTTTAAGTTGAGCCAATCCATTTCTGAAATTAGTGAATTGGGTATAGTTTCCACTGATTTGAAGATCAACACTAAATTCATAATACCCAACTTTTTGAAGTTGAACCATCATTTCTTCATCAATAAACTGTTCTTCATCAATTATTTCTTCTTCACCCATATTATCATCAACACAGAACCCTTCAGAAAAAATCGGCTTTTCAATACCTTTTTCTATTTTGGTAATAGTCAAATTATTTTTCATAGCAAGTAAACTAATTTGTCCATATAAGTCTTCTAATTCTTTGTCAGTATGAAATAAGGTAGTACGTCTGTCATATTCATCCTGAGCTACAGATAAGTCTTTTTCAGCTTGATTAATTTCAGTTGTAAGCTCATCAATTTCAAATTTAATCATTTCTATTTGAGATATTTTTTCATTCTTTATTCTTAAATCTTGCTTAGTTGGTAGATATACAAAGTAAACGTATAAAGCAATAAATACAAAAACGACAACTACTACTAGAGCTGTTTTAGTATGTGGATTTGGGGCTCCATTAGCACCATCCTTTGAGTCTTTTTTTGAAAATAAGCCTTTGATAGAGGCCAAATCAATATTCATATCAAGCGCCATCAGCTGCCTCCCTAGAATCAATAGTTTGCTGCTCAATTAAAATAACTTTAATCACAAATGATTTGACACTTTGGCTAGAAACTGTTTTAACAGACATAGTCGATAATGATGCTTTTTCTATGACATCGATTACAGATAAGTTATCTATAAATGTTAAAATATTTCCATCATTTGATGAGATACCATCTATCTGAATTTCATTACCACCACTGTAATCAATCTTAGTTAATTTTAAAGAGCTACCTGGAATTGCAGAATTAATACCAACTAGTACTGAATACATAAAACCTTGGTTTGAGGTTAGGTTGCTTGTTGCATCTAAAGTTGTTTCAAGTGATTCTTTTTTTGAGTTCAGATCAAAAAGAGTCATTTGTTTTTGACTTCTAATAGGCTCTAGTTCATTATATTCAACCATGAGCGAATCAACCCTATCAACCTCACTCCCACTAACTAAAAAATTCCATACACCAAATGAAACCGCTAAAACTGAAAATAAAACAACACCCCAACGTGACAAGAATTTCATTTTTTCTTGGCTTTTTACACTTTCTCTATTCGGTAACAAGTTAATATTATTTGTGCCTGTGACGTACTCATAGTAACCAAAGACATCCAGCTTTCTTGTTGCTAAACCTAGAGCAGATGAGAATATTGAACTATTAAGCTCAGCGTTTGCTTTTTCTTTTAAATTTTCAGGAACCTCTACATTTACTAATGAATCAAAAACTTCAACGTTGATTTTTGGCAGAGCTTCATTAAAATTAACAACAGTTCTATCAATATTCGGCATTGATGATGAAATCAATAAGTTATCAATTGGCTGCGTCTTGTATTTTGCAGTATACGACGAAATCATTTGTGCAACCTGCATTGAGAAACGAGTACTGATTCCCTTTATTTGATCATCAGTTGAATTTTGATCCATCATTGTATTTCTATCTTTTTCAGACAAATAAATATCAGAAATAAAAGGCGAGTCTTTATGAAGGATTAAAATGTAATTTTCAAAGGCTCCAAACTCAATAATGGCAACAGGAGAATCTGATTTAGTTAAGTCAGTCCTTAGTGCAAGAGCATTTCGAGTTGCAAAGCAGCGGACATCAACAACGACTGGATTCAGTCCCGCCTGCCTAACAATATTAAGGTAATTATCAATATCATCCAATTTTGATGCTACGAATAACAAATGCATTTGATTTTCAGCAGTATCTCTTTTTAATACCTGCCAAAAAATAGAGTATTCATCGAGGTTATCAGCCAATTGAACTGCATTTTCCCAAAGTGAGTCTGAGGCAACAGCTACTTTTAGTTCTTCATCAGTCATGAGAGGAAGTGGGACTACTTTAATTATTGCACTGCTAACAGGAATCGAAACTGCGGCGCTTTTTGTTTTAACTTTGCTGGCTGTTATTAACTGAACTAATTTATTAACATAGGTATCAGGGTTTTCAATAATAGAGATATTTGAGCCACTATCAATATATTTATAGCCAACCTTCGATAAGGTCCACTTTTTCTTGACTGAAGATAACTGTGCTACTCGTATACAGTTTGGAGTTATATCAACACCAACAACATCTTCCTGCTCAACCGTAAGCTTACTGAGGTACGCTACAATTGACTTTAATATTTTTTTAAACATAATGTTTGTTATAAAAATAAATGAATCTTAATTCTGCATCATTAACCTGCTGTGTGTAAAAATTTTAGCTTTTCTTAGAGGAACTACTATACTCAATAAATTAAGAAAGAATAAGAAACTCAATTTCCATTTAATTAGTATGGCTTAATCTGCATCATAATTAAAACAAAATTTTATTTAAAGGCTATCAAGTTAAAGACAATTAGAAAGCATTAAATTAATAAATTTCCCTCCATGATTCTTGCGTAATTTTTCCATCTCCTAATGCCCCACTACCTGAAGGCGTTATTACAATAAGATTATTAGTTTTCTTACCAATAACATTCCCTTGATCATCTTTTATATCACTTGAACCCTCTCCAGTAATACCCACATAGATTTTATTATTAAAAATTACAGCGCCAGTTGCAATTCCCTCACCTAATTCGGATGATCTGGATTTGCGGCCACATGCCATTGAATACTCTGAGAGAGTAGCCTTACCAGGAAAACATATCCTGCTATTATTTGGAAGATATTCTGAGGAATAGACCAACTCATTAAAAATCGCTAACTTACCAGTTACCCTTTTATTGGCTCCTAGCCCCACATACCAGCCCATATCAGTATTACTTGGACATGCTCCTAAAGAAGAATTTTTCAATACAGATTGAGCAGTGTTATTTAGACCATTGACACTTGAATATAGTGGAAACTTATTATCTTTTATACCAAAAACTCTATTATTAATATCATTATCTATTCTTTGAACTTTTTGCTGATTTCCTGTTCCATAAAAATTCCATAAAGAACCATCATTTCCAACTGATGGAGTTACCTGGAAAAATTCCATACGATCATTGTCTAGAGTTGCTTCGGCATTAAAAATTGGTGTAAATTCATATAAAATTCCTTTGTTTGTTAAATTTAACTTCCACTGCTTACTTTCAAGGTCAGCCAGATAAATCATAGCGCCTTTATAGTCAGCTTTACTAGTTGTATCTGGCGTAATTGCAACAATACTTGCTGGAACTGAATTAGAGAAACCATTGCTAGCAGTGTCTGTCAAATCGATACGTTTTAGGACCTTACCCTTATTTTCTAAATCAATAATATAAACGGTAGATCCATAAGTATTATTAATGCCAGCATTATCTCCAGCGCCAAAGACAGCAACCCATTTAGTTCCAGTTCCACTTGGCATTGCTACGATAGTTGGCGTCGACGTTGCGTAGCCAACTTTAGAATAATCATATTCAGCAGGGATGCCAGCTCCATAACTAAAAGTACTTCTAGTTCCATTTTCATCCCAATGATAAATCGAAGAAGCAGTAGTATTATTTTGAAAACCAAATAAGAATTGAGGGGTTGTTGGGTTTGTAATGTCTAAAGCAAAATAACCTTTACCTCCCTTACCCATTCCAGAGAGAAGAACAGTTCGCCATTTATTATCATAGAAAATATCCTTAACAACTGGAGTGCCATCAACACCATAAATACTATTGCTACTATTTGCTTTTACTGAGACCATGTCTTTTAACGATTGCAGCATATTTGGTGGGACAAATGCCCACAACTCTTCGCCATCGCTTGAGTCAAAGGCATGCAGCATGCCGTCATTTGCACCAACATAAACCAACTCTTTACGGGTTGCACAACTACCCCCGCATGTTGAGCCAGTCTTAAATCTAGAGTAATCGTTTTGATAACGGTAATATGCTACCGTATTTGTATTTGATGAGGAATTGCCAATTTTTGCTTTTGGCGCACCAACTACTGAAAGTTTAGAATTATAGATATCACCTAGCTTCCAGCGTTTTTCAGTAGTGTTATTATTAGTATTCTCATCATAAGCATCAATTCCACGTACAAAGTTAATTAAATTTGTTGCTTTAGTGTCAGATGCGTCTGAGGGAAAGAGCTCCCATAGTGCCTCTTTTAGGCCAGCGAGGTTAGAAGTTTTAAAATTATTCATTGATGTGCTGACACCATGATGATTAGCTATCGTCCAAATCTGTCTTGAAGACTCACTCTTATCATCTAGTTTTGCACCAGCATCCCACTGAAGAGCGCCAACTTGACCACCTGCAGTTAACCTATACTTTGATAACTGGCCTTGCCATTGATGACTATTCTTAAGAGTAAAAGTTGATTGGAATATATGGTTACCGCTAGAGATATTTGGCATTATCACTGGAGCTGAAAAAGTTAATCGGGAAGATATTGCTGAGCGAATATAATCCGATAAGGTTTGATATAAATGTTGCCAGTTGTTTGAGTATAGTGGGGAGTCAGGCCAGGAGTGTCCTGCTTTAGCTAACTTAATATAGTTACTATTTCCTCCACTTGCATGAAACCCAATTACAAAAGTAACTACGCCTTTTTGATCATATAAAGCTTTAGCCAGCTGACTGGCTTTAGTGTCTCGCCAAACCCCATCACTAACAACTATTAAAAAGTTCTTCTGACAACTTGCACCAGCGTTTATAGGTGAAGCAACTCCTGGTTTATTCCCCATAAAGTAGTCATAGGCTTCCTGCATTGATCTATCTAGATTGGTCCAACCACTTGGGGTATACCAACTTGGAGAGTACAATGGGTCAGTGGGATCCAAACTTTTAAATATTTTATTTGCTCCTTCAGCATCAATCTTTACCCGTTGATAAGCAGAACCTGACCAGGTCTGCAAGCCAAATTGTGCGCTTGCTGTTAAGTCTATAGTGTCAACAAGTTTTTTAATAACCTTCTTAGCTTCTGACATACGAGTAGCAGCAGCTCCAAAGCTGTTTAAATAATTTCCATTGGAATCAAATTTTTTAATTACTTGATTGTAGAGATCAGCTACATAATAATTTGCAGCACTATCAGAGGCAAGTCCTGCTGGATATCTAAATTGACTATTTCCCGTTCCGTAACTACCCTTCTCCCAATCAGGGGAGCATCTATCACAATTCAGTGGGTATCTTTGAATTTTGTTTCGGTAAAAATCATTGACATAAATTCCACCAGCGTTAACTGTCATCTCAAATGGATAATTATTAATCCATGGATTACCATCTAAATAAAACCAATCCCTCGGTCTCATATCGCTAGCTCTCCATCTTTTAATTTTAGGACCTCTTCTTGTCTCTGAGGCATAAACAATTCCATTATAGTAAGCTATGGCCTTACAGTCCTCACCACACTGCACACAAGTCTGCAATACGCCAGTACTATTCCATTTACAAATACTAGTTGACATACCATTATTAAGGGCATATAAATTACCTGATGGATCAACAGCAATATTTCTAGAATTAAAGGGCGCGCTGCTGCTGCCCAAATTTCCCTGAAAGTTTCTTATAAAATTTCCATCAGAATCAAGCTTTACTATCCTGTCATTACCCCTAAAAAAGATATTACAATTTCCATCAACCTCCAATTTTGACACTGCCTGTCCTGCAAGTGTAGAGGCTACATAAGGAGCGATAATCTGCTTAATTAAATTACCAGCAGAGTCATATTTAACAATTCCCTGATCGTCGCTCATTTGGACAATTAAATCCCCATTTGGACAAACTGCAACGTCATTAGGGTAATACATAGTGGCGCCACCAGTAATTTTACGGCTCATAGAACCTGATGTATCAAGCATAATATATATGTTAGCTGGAACATCTGCCTTTCCTGTTCCAGGTGGAGGTGATTTTGCTTCAGCACTAAAAGTAAGTATTAAAAATAATGAGCTAAACAGAACGCGAAGTGTTTTCATGACTTACTTACCCTCCAGCTCATCAGCTAGCTTCAGAAAATCATCGTCATGATTGCGAGATTGAATTATTATCGATTCAAAAACACCACCTATATCAGGCTTAATTGAATAAGCGATAACTTTATTAGGTTTATCCCAAAGCCATTGAGCATTTGGCTTGACATCATAAAAACTCGTAGGCTTATTTTCTTTTTCACCGTAAATAGACACTGCCCAATCTACAAGCGAAGCTGATTCTGAAAAACTTCTTATTTGAATTTCAAGGAGCTTATCGTATATAAACGTGAAATGCACTGAAGCACGCTCAAAAACCTCTTCATTCTTACAAAGCTCCTGTCCAGAAAAAGATACAAAATATTCAGGAATTTCATTTATTTCTGGTCCTAAAAATTCATCACCTAGTTTTAGCTTACTCATAAGCGCTTTATGTGATAGTCCAAATTTTAAGGACTCTAAATCACACTTTGCCTGAGCACTACCTATAAAAAATAGTTGGGCTATTAAAGTAAATATTAGGATCTTATTTATTTTCATTTTTATTTTAAAAAATCATTGAATCGATTACTTCTACTTGACTTAAAAAATTATGCATCCCAGAATTAGAGTTTAAACTACCTTTTGACCTTATCCTATACATATATTTTGTTTGTGTTGCTGGAGCTATATAACCATCTCCTTCACCAACATCAAAACCAACACCCTCTCCGCCCTCAACAGCGACTTTACTTAACAATGCAATACTGCATTGATACAACTGGTTTTGTGTTCTATTTTTAAAAGTTTGACTCTCAGAAGATAACTGCCACTTACTCATTTTTGCACTAGAAATTGAGTGGCATATAGTCCCAGTAGCTTTATTTTTACATGGCGCTCCAGAGCCAGACTGAGCCTTTAACCATAATCTAGCCTCTGCAATGCAGGTCTCTGCTGAGTAAAAAGAGTCTGATTTGGTAACACTCGCGCCAACAAGCTCTGCAGATTGTTTAGATGAGTAATAAAGACCAATTCCCATTGTCATCATCACTAGCATCAAGGTTAGCGAGATAACGATGATAAATCCTTTACGATTGCCTGAATTTAGAGGAATATTCATATTACAAGTTCCTCACTGAAACAGTTGTTGAAAAAGTATCTCTTTGATATTGGTCGTTCTTGCTAAAGATAAAATTACCAGCATGATAAGCCTTCTTATTTGCTTGTCTATTCTTACCATATTTCTCTTTAGTTCTTAAACTTAAAACGATGTCTACTGTCGTGAGTTTTTTTATATTAGAAAGGTTTGCCAAACCATGTGTATGGCTAGTTCGTGGTTGGCCATTAATCCCTAGCTTAATGCTGTCTATATAAGCGCCAGTACTTACATTAAAAACATCTATATCTGATCGGGTGGAATCTTTAGTAGCATAGATTCTTCCTTGAGAATCTGATCTAACTATCTTATAGGGCCCAGCTCTGCCCATATTCATTGTAGGATTTGTACATGAAATCCATGACTGGCCCCATGGCACTTGGCAAATCTGTCCACTCGAACTGACGTCAATCCTGCCATTAGTTAAATTAGTTATCGAAGAATCAGGATTAGTTTCAGTTCTTAAAAGCTGCTTAGTTGAGATATCATATACATCAACTTCACCGCAACCAGCATTAACATAAAGATTTCCGTCTGTTCCAAATCCCAACCCAGGGCAGAATCTGCTGTTTCGTCCTGGTGAATCAATTAAGTAAGTAGATTGAGTATCAAGATTTACAACCTGGATGCTAGTTCTTCCAGATTGAGTTACTGAATATAACTGCCCATCAGGACCAATATCAATGGCGCCAATGTGGGAATATTGACCAACACCGAAGCTTGAATCCCAAGTATAAGTAGTTGTATCATATTTATGAACCATTGCAGGTGATCCAGATACCGCATAAATAAACTCTTTACCGGAGGTATTAATAAGCTGCAAATCCTCGATATAATCGGCCATCACCTCTTTACTTCCTGTAATAGGTGATGCAAGTAGAGCATTGTTTGTTCCAAGAATGGTTCTACGCTTATACAAACGAAAACGACTTCCACGCTTAGAGCTGGAATGAGCCTCAGTCCAGAAACGGGTTTTAATTCTATCCACTATGCTAGAAGTTACAACGCCTTGGGCATTTAAAGTATCGGTAACTTCATCATAAATTATTGTTACTTCATCGCAGCACTTATTTCCACTATCAGTTATAACAAGTGGTCCAACAATCTTACCATAAGTCATAAGACCCTTATCATCACGG
>Ga0307998_1000793_pt1 | contig 17548 bp, 25 predicted proteins | sample Davwhametageno37_FD_203147 | JGI IMG/M metagenome (GOLD analysis project Ga0307998, IMG submission 203147) | Marine microbial communities from Davis Island wharf, Antarctic Ocean - #37 | ecosystem: Environmental > Aquatic > Marine > Unclassified | place: Antarctic Ocean: Davis Island wharf... | reverse complement strand
ACAGTGATTGGTTAACCTACATTTAAGGGACGCCATGTCTGATGTGAAAAAATTAGAAGTCTCAGCAAAAGATTTACCACTACATTGCCCAACAGCAGAAGTCGCGCAATGGGCATCGCATCCGCGCGTGTTTTTAGATATAGTCAAAACAGGTGAAGTCGCCTGCCCTTACTGCGGGACAAAATACACATTAAAAGCAGGTGAAGTGGTTTCACACCACTAAGCGAAGACACGTTAATCATTAGTGGATTCAACCCTCACGCAACTACAAGCTGGCAAGCTGCAAGGCAGTACCGAACTAACACTGTCTTGTGGCTTAACCACCTTCCCGACTGAACTATACGACTTAGCTGACACGCTAGAAATACTCGACTTATCAGGTAATGCCCTATCATCACTCCCCGATGATTTAGATCGCTTTACCAAACTGCGTATTCTATTCTGCTCATCGAATCAATTTACAACAATACCAGCCGTCTTAGGCAAGTGTCCTAGCTTGAGCATGATTGGCTTCAAAGCCAACCAAATCACGCATATTCCTGAAGAATCCATCCCAACAAAAAATCTACAATGGTTTATCGTCACAGATAATGCATTAAACAAAGTGCCAGATGCATTAGGCCAATGCAAAAAACTACAAAAGCTCATGTTAGCAGGCAATCAGCTAACTACCCTGCCTGCCTCAATGGCGAATTGTGATACATTAGAATTAATCAGAATCTCAGCCAATCAATTCAACGAACTACCGCGGTGGTTATTTAACCTGCCGAAATTGACATGGCTAGCCTACGCGGGCAACCCATTCTCCACGCCGATTGAAGCAGCCCATATGCAACAGCAGAAAGTGTTGGAAATCGATTGGTCAACATTAACGCTAGGAAAAGTATTAGGTCAAGGCGCTTCTGGTACCTCCTATCAAGCAGACTGGAAACACGGCGGAAAAGTTGAGCCTGTAGCAGTTAAATTATTTAAAAGCGGTTTAACCAGTGACGGCCTACCCATCTCTGAAATGCACGCCAATGTCGTCGCAGGCGAACATCAAAATTTAGTTGGTGTAAAAGGCATTATTAAAAACCACCCAGAAGGTTTGCAAGGCTTAGTCATGCCCTTACTCAATTCTGATTTAACCATACTCGCAAACCCACCAAGCTTTGAGACTTGCTCACGTGATGTCTATCCAGTAGACACCTCACTAACAGCTGCACAAGTGAAACACATCACCAACGGCGTCGCGAGCGCCATGCTTCACCTACACGCCCAAGGCCTAGTACATGGCGATCTCTATGCACATAATATTTTATGGAATGACGAGCAAGTCGTACTTAGTGATTTAGGCGGCGCTTCGTTCCTACCTCTTCAAGATAAAGCAATGACAGCGGCTTTAGAAAAGCTGGATGTTCGGGCTTATCATGTGTTGATTGAAGAGTTAACCCAACTCATCCCATAGCCCGCATAGGGCGTATTAGCGAAGCGCAATACGCCGAACAACTGCATTATCACCCCACAGCTGCTGAATCACTGCATCTCTGTACGCAGCTGTATTATTCGTCCAAACCAAAACATCAGCCTCTTCTTCTGTTGAGGTTAATAACGACTGAACCTCCAAAGTCGCCTGCAAATGCTTAGCAACAGCTTCCCCAGTATCAATCACTGTCACACCCTCACCCACAACACCTTGAATCACGTCCCGAACAAACGGATAGTGCGTACAACCCAACACAATCGTGTCTGCCCCAGCTTCTAACAATGGCGCACAATATTCTGCAATCAACGCTTTCGTACTAGCCGCATGGATTTCACCACGCTCAATACACTCCACCAAGCCAATACAACCTTGCGTATGCACTTGAATATCTTGCCCATAGTTGGTTAACAAAGCAGCAAACTGAGCACTTTTGAGTGTGCCTACTGTAGCCAGCACGCCGATGATGCCATTTTTACTGGCTAATGCGGCTGGTTTAACGGCTGGTTCCATACCGATAATCGGTAATGCATATTTAGCGCGCATTAATTGAATGGAAGCAGCAGTGGCGGTGTTACAAGCAACAACTAGGGCTTTGACGTTTTGCTCAATTAGAAAGTCAGCGATCGTAAAACAGCGGTCGGTAATGGATTCAGGGCTTAAGCTGCCATAAGGCGCATATTGGCTATCTGCTACATAATTGAGATGTTCATGTGGTAATAAGCGATGAATATGTTGCATCACTGTCAGGCCGCCCACGCCAGAATCCATGACGCCGATTGCGATTGCATTGGCTTTTATCGCTTTGATATTAGTCTGCTTATTTTTCTGTAAATAGTTATGCATGATTTATAATGGCTAATTATAGTGAGAAAGATCAACAATGGGTAATCGATTAAGTAAGATTTACACTCGCACTGGCGACAGCGGCACTACAGGCTTAGGTGATGGCACTCGTGTGCCTAAGGATAGCTTACGCATACATGCCATGGGCGATGTTGATGAATTGAACTCGGTGATTGGCATCATGTTAACTGAGCCAATATCTGACCAAATCACTGATTGCTTAACTGCCGTGCAACATGACTTATTCAACCTTGGCGGTGAAATCTGCATGCCTAATATGGAATTAATTAAAGCTGAGCGTATTACCTCATTAGAAACGACACTGGATGCGTTTAATGATAGTCTAGCGCCGTTGAAAGAATTTATTTTACCGGGCGGCAGTCGTGCTGCAGCCTATTGCCATTTAGCTAGAACAGTGTGTAGACGTGCTGAACGCGAGATGCACACACTACATTCGGAAGAGAAGTTGACTGCAACTTCCTTACAATATATTAACCGCTTATCAGACTTGCTCTTCGTGTTGTGTCGCGTTTTAAACAAAGAAGCTGGCGAGCCTGATGTGCTATGGAATAACGAGTCTAAATAATAGACGACTTAAAATTAGACAGCTCAAATCGATGATTAAAAAATTTCTGAACAAAGTATTTAAAAAGCGTGCGCATGCAATAGATGCCATCAATCAAGCAGAAAACTCCTTGCCAAGTATGGCAAAAGTCATCCCTGCTAAAAAACATAAAATCGACCCTAGCTTAATTAGCGATGCGGCGCACAAAACCTGCGCAGGATTACACAAAGCGGGGTTTGATGTTTATATCGTTGGCGGGGCGGTGAGGGACTTACTCCTCAACTCCAAACCAAAAGATTTCGACATTGCCACCAATGCAGAACCTGAAGAAGTGAATAAAATCTTCCGCCGCTCTCGTATTATCGGCAGACGTTTCCGCCTCGTACATGTGATGTGGGGTAGAGAAACGATTGAAGTCTCGACTTTTCGTGGCCATCACGACACTGTTAATCCTAAAGCAGGTGATGCTAAAACCAATGAAAGCGGCCGCATTTTGCGTGACAACATTTTCGGTAGCATAGAAGATGATGCGGCGAGACGTGACTTTACTGCCAATGCGCTTTACTACAATGCACAAACACAAGATGTGTTAGATTTTCATAACGGTGTTGCTGATGTGAAATCGCACGTATTACGCATGATCGGTGATCCCGTCACGCGCTATAAAGAAGACCCTGTGCGTATGCTACGTGCTGTGCGATTGTCAGCAAAGCTAGGCTTGAAGATTGATAAAGCGACTGAACAGCCAATCTCTAAACTAGCGGATTTATTGCACGACGTACCGCCTAGCCGCTTGTTTGATGAGATGTTAAAACTGTTCCTATCTGGGCATGCGATTGAAAGCATTAACGTTTTACGTGCACAAAAATTACATCATGGTTTATTGCCGCTATTGGATGTGGTATTAGAACAACCGATGGGTGAGAAATTCGTTATGTTGGCACTGAAAAATACGGATGATCGCATCATGCAAGGCAAATCATCTAACCCGAGCTTTTTATTCGCGACATTGCTCTGGCACGAAGTGTTAAAAGAGTGGGAAGTGCAGAAAAAAAACGCGCCGATGATTCCTGCTTTATATAACGCCATGGATGAAGTGATTCAAATTCAAGCGAAGAAACTCGCTATTCATAATCGCTTTGTGGCGACCATGAAAGAAATTTGGGCCATGCAACCACGCTTTGAGCAACGGGCTGGAAAGCGTCCATTCGCTCTACTCGCCAACCCACGCTACCGTGCGGCTTATGACTTTATGTTATTACGTTGCGAGTCTGGTGAAATTCCAATGGAAATTGGTGAGTGGTGGACGAAATTTTCCGATGCAAAATCAGAAGAACGTACTGCTATGTTAATGCCTGAAACAGCGCCGAAAAGAAAACGTAAACGCATGCCGAAAAAGAAACCAGTCGCCACGGACAATGGCAGTGCATAAAGCGTTTGTCGCATTAGGTAGCAACTTATGCGACCCTGCTTTACAGGTCACAAACGCTTTTACCGCACTAGAAAAGATACCGAGAACGAAAGTCATACAACGTTCTAGCTTGTATCAATCAGAGCCTGTTGGTTACGATAACCAACCTGATTTTATTAATGCCGTCGCGGAAGTGCATACCGAGGCGAGTCCAGAAACCTTATTAAAAGCACTGCTGGATATCGAGCAAGACTTTGGACGCGAACGCCCTTTCCCAAATGCGCCGCGCATACTGGATTTAGATTTACTGTGCTATGACGATGTCGAGCAAAAAACAGCATTTCTCACCTTGCCACATCCACGTATGCATTTGCGTGGATTTGTCTTATTGCCGCTAGCAGAAATTGTACCAGACTTAACAATTAGCTATCTTGATGTGATGCCCAAGTCCTGTAATGTTGTAAAATTAGCACGACCTTTCCAAAACCAAGGCATTGAAAAACTGAGCAATCATTCTGTATGAGCATTTTTAATAAATTCCCATTTATCGTTGTTGAAGGCCCGATTGGTAGCGGAAAAACCACTTTGGCGCGCATGCTTGCGGAGAAGTTTTCGACACAGTTGCTGACAGAAAAAGCAGAAGGGAATCCTTTTTTAGCGCGCTTTTATGACGATCCGAAACGTTATGCACTACAAACACAGATCTTTTTCTTGTTTCAACGCGCCCGTCAAATTGCAGACATCAGCCAAATTGATATGTTTTCGCAGCCGATTACGGCTGATTTCTTTTTAGAAAAAGATCCGCTATTTGCGCGTTTGAACTTAAATGATGAGGAGTACGCGCTCTACCATCAGATTTTTCAGCAATTACAGTTAGAATCGCCTAAGCCAGACTTGGTGATTTATTTACAAACCCCTGTGAGTGCATTAACCGAACGTATTGCAGAACGTAATATTAAGTATGAAAACAATATTCAGCCAGAATATTTAGAACGGCTTGCCATCGCTTATAGCGAATACTTTCACACTTATGATGCCGCGCCTGTGCTAATTGTTAACAATGAAAAACTCAATATTATTAAAGACGAGGCTGCGTTAAACTTACTCGTCGATCGTATTGACCAATTTCAAGGTCGTCGTGAGTATTTCAACCCTAATTTCGAATAAGCACGCTAATTTAACCATGCAACATAACTCAAGTAACAAAATAAACAATCTAAGCAAGCTAACTGCCTTTGGTGAAAAAATCACCATGCTGACTTGCTATGACGCCTCGTTTGCTAAAGTCATGGAGCTTGAAGGTGTTGATGTGTTACTGGTTGGCGATTCACTCGGCATGGTGTTACAAGGTGCAGATAACACATTGAATGTGAGTATGCACCACATGACTTACCACACCAAAAGCGTTGCTGCTGGTGCGCCCAATACCTTCATTGTTGCGGATATGCCAGTCGGTAGTTATGAGCACGACAATGAAGCGGCGCTGAAAAATGCACAATGGCTGATCAAGTCTGGTGCGAGCATGGTGAAATTTGAAGGTGGTGGTGACCGTGTTGAAACAGCACGCTACTTAGCGTCGCATGGCGTACCTGTTTGTGCACATTTAGGCTTTACACCGCAATCAGTGAACCAGCTTGGTGGCTATAAGATTCAAGGTAAGACAGAAGCTTCAGCCCAGAAAATCATGAATGATGCCAAAGCCATGGATGAAGCGGGTGTGAGTATGGTGGTGTTAGAAATGGTACCAGCTACACTGGCTGAACAAATTACCAATACAATTAAAGCGCCTACCATCGGCATTGGCGCTGGGGTCAACTGCAGTGGCCAAGTCTTAGTATTACAAGATTTAATTGGCATCTATACTGGCCCTGCTGATAAAGCCCCGAGTGACTTTAAATCACCTCGCTTCGTTCGTAACTTTTTAAAAGAAACCAACAGCATACAAGAGGCGATTGCGGCTTATATCAAAGCAGTCAAAGACCAATCATTCCCTGCTGAAGAGCATAGCTACTAGTGAAAGTTGTTCATACCAGCGCGGTACTAAAGCACGCATTAGCAGCACACAACAAAGTCGCTTTTGTACCGACGATGGGCAATTTTCATGATGGTCACCTCACACTTGTCGAGCTTGCAAAACAACAAGCAGACTGTGTTGTCGTCAGCATTTTTGTGAATCCATTACAGTTTGATTCCAGTGCAGATTTAGAACAATACCCGCGCACATTGGAAGCAGATTGTAAAAAACTAGAGGCTATCGGTGCGACCATTGTTTTCGCGCCTAGTGTTGAAGAAATGTATCCTGACTTTGATGGCACATCACTCAACCAAACCATGATAATTACACCGCCACCCATGGCCAGTATATTGTGTGGTGCGAGCAGACCAGGTCATTTTTCTGGGGTTGCGACCATTGTTGCCAAACTATTTAACCTCGTCCAACCCGATGTTGCCGTATTTGGTAAAAAAGATTTTCAGCAGTTAGCCATCATCCGTGAGCTAGTTAAACAGTTTAACTTTGCAATCGAAATTATTGCAGGCGACATTGTGCGCGAAGCCAGTGGGCTCGCCATGAGTTCACGTAATGGTCACTTTACTGCCCAACAAAAAACACAAGCAGAGCAACTAAATCAAGCGCTTAAGTCAGCTATAGCAGGCGCACAAACCACACCAACGACTTTCATGAACATCGAAAAGCAAACGACTGAAGCACTCACCAAGCAAGGCTGGGAGGTCGATTACATCTCGATTCGTTCTGCATTAACGCTAAAGCCTGCCCTTGAAGATGATGAACAATTGGTCATTTTAGGCGCGGCCACATTAGCCAATATCCGTTTAATCGACAACATTGAGTTTTGCGCTAAACCCTTGAATTGATTACAATGCTACCTTTGTAAGGTTGAATGGTAATACTTGATGCAAAGAACGATGCTTAAATCCAAACTTCACCGCGTGACCGTCACCCATAGTGAGCTTCATTATGAGGGCAGTTGTGCCATTGATGAAGTGTTGCTGGAAGCGGCTAATATCCGTGAGTATGAAAAAATTGAGATTTATAATGTGACGAATGGCGAGCGTTTTAGCACTTATGCCATCCGCGGCGAGCGTAATTCAGGTATTATCTCGACTAATGGTGCTGCCGCACATAAAGCTGCACCAGGTGACATTGTCATTATTGCCACTTACTCAGACTACACAGAGCTTGAGTTGGAGAGCTATAAACCAGATTTGGTTTATGTCGATGACCAAAATTGCATCAAAGAACTCAAACAGAACATCCCAGCACAAGCTGCTTAATAAACAATTAGTTAGAAGGTAATAATTTGTCCGATTTAAACACAATGAAAGATACGGTCATTAACGCAATCGAAGATATCAAAGGTTTTGATATTACTGTTTTGGATGTGACAAAACTCACATCAATGACGAGCTACATGATTGTTTGTAGCGCAAACTCATCACGTCAAACCAAAGCCATCGCCAACAATATCTATGTCGATGTGAAAACTAAAGGTTTCGAACCACGTGGCATGGAAGGTGAAAAAGAGGGTGAATGGGTGCTAGTTGATTTAGACGACATCATTATCCACATCATGACGCCAGCTACGCGAACCTACTATAATCTAGAGCAACTATGGGGTGGCGAAGGTGGTCATATCTCAGCAGATACTGCAAGCGACCTAGATACTACCGTATCATAAAGCCTAGCTTTTTTTCCACAAATGAAACTCAAAATCATCTCAGTTGGCCACAAAATGCCAAACTGGGTTGAGACGGCTTGCGCTGAATACATTAAACGTATGCCGCGTGAGTTAAGTGTTGAAATCATTGAAATCAAGCCAGACAAACGCTCTGATGGCAAAAAAAATCCAGTAGTCCAAGCAGCTGAAGCGCAGCGGATTTTAAAAGCGGTGAATAAAGATTATCTCATTGCTTGCGATGAAAATGGCAAAGAAAAAACGACGGTTGCATTAGCAACCATGATGAAAAAATGGCAAGAAATGGGACGTGATGTCAGCATCGCTGTCGGTGGTGCTGACGGTTTAGACCCTGCACTCATCAAACAGGCTGACTTTTGCTGGTCACTCTCCAAGCTCACTTTACCCCATGCTTTTGTACGGGTACTGCTCACAGAGCAACTCTACCGTGCGCATACGGTTATACAGAATCACCCTTATCATCGTGAGTAATATAACCACAGGCAATCGCAACACAACATGCACTGTTATGTTCAATAGTATTAAGTGGGGTTTTTACAACACCTGCACGCGTATAAAAAACAGTTTGCATAATTCATAGACAGAGAGCAGTCTATTGAGGGATAATAAATTTTTATTGAAGGTTTTCGACTTGAAGAAAACATGTGCGTCAACTAAATAACAACATTATAAAAAAGAACGAACATATGCGGTTACAACTCACCAAACTATTACTTAGCTGCTTCTTGGCAATCATCGCCACAGGCTGTGCTACGTTAGATAATAATGATCCATTAGAGTCAGTCAATCGTGGTGTATATAAATTTAACGATGCCATAGACGGTGTTGTTCTTAAACCTGTAGCTGGCGCGTACAAGGCATTTACACCACCCCCCATTCGTAAGGGTATTAATAACTTCTTTAGCAACCTAAAATCTCTCACCACTGTGTTGAATGACGTTTTACAGCTGAAGTTTGCCCATGCATTTAAAGATGCAGGTCGATTCGTCATCAACAGTACTTTTGGCTTAGCTGGGTTTATTGATGTCGCAAGTATGGATAACATTCCAGTCCACCGTGAAGATTTTGGCCAAACACTTGGTCACTGGGGTGTGGGAAGCGGTGCTTATATCGTACTTCCTTTCCTAGGCCCAAGCACTGTACGTGATGCAGCTGGCTTTGGTTTTGATACAGTAACAAGTGACCCAATCACCTATGCACACAATACTGGTCAGGTACGTCTACACAATCAATTACGCGTTGTTAGCTTTATAGACAAGCGTGCTGAGTTGCTAAATGCTACTGACATTTTAGATAGTGCATCACTAGATTCTTATGCTTTTATGCGTGATGCTTATTTACAGAGTAGAGCAAGCCAAGTACAAGATGGCTTAGTCTCTGATGACTTACTTGAGGATATATTTCAGCCAGCGGATTGAGATATTGAAACACCAGCATCTGAAGAAGTTGCTGCAACAGAAGGCGCATCAACTATTGACTACACGCCTTTACTAGACTTTGTGCCTGCAAACTAAATAGTCACTCAATCCAGCATTAAAAAAGCCTCTTATATTTAAGAGGCTTTTTTATACGCCAAACTAAGCATTAACCAGCCGCCACTGTCATTCGCTCAATTAGGATAGAGCCTGTTTGTTTTGAACTAGGCACTAACGCATCATCACCAATCGCAATAATCTGATTCAACATTTCTTTGATATTACTTGCAATCGTAATCTCCTCTACCGCATGTGCAATAACACCGCTCTCTACCCAAAACCCAGCAGCACCACGTGAGTAATCTCCAGTAACCATATTCAAGCCATGACCCAACAACTCTGTTACCAACAGCCCAGTGCCCATCATGGATAATAGCTCGGCAAAAGACTGCTGTGTATGTTGCACTACTAAATTATGTGCACCACCAGCATTGCCTGTTGTCTGAAGGCCTAATTTTCGCGCTGAGTAACTAGATAGCATGTAGCCTTGCAATACACCATTCTCCACCAGCATACGCGACTTAGTTGCAACGCCTTCATTATCGAATGGACTACTTGCAATCCCTTTCTCAACATGTGGCAACTCCTCAATATTGAGCAATGAAGAGGCTACCTGCTGCCCAAGGCTATCAAGTAAAAAAGATGATTTTCGATATAAATTGCCGCCAGAAATAGCACTCACCAACGAACTAATCAGGCTGCTCGATAACGCCGCCTCAAATAACACAGGGTATTGGCCAGTTTTAATCGGCTTAGCACCTAAACGGCGTACTGTACGCTCACCTGCCAACTGACCAACCGACTCAGCCGAGCGCATATCATTCGCATCTCTGGCATTGGTATACCAATAATCACGCTGCATCGCACCACCTTGCTCGGCAATCACCGAACAACTAATACTATGTCGAGAGCTTGGATAACCACCAACAAAACCATGCGTGTTGGCATAGACAAACAGCCCTTCATTCGTTGAAACGCTAGCGCCTTCTGAGTTTTTAATACGTGTTTTATCGACATTCAATGCGGCAGTTTCACAGCGTTTTGCAATCTCAAGCGCCTCTTCAACGCTGACTTGCCATGGGTGATGTAAATTTAAATCAGTTACATCCTGCGCCATGAGATTAGCATCGGCCAAGCCGCAAAATTTGTCTTCTGCTGTATATTTAGCAATATTACAAGCTGCCTCAACCGTGTCCTTAATCGCTTCTGGACTAAAATCCGAGCTACTTGCATAGCCTTTTCTATAACCAAAAAACACAGTAACAGAGATGCCTTTGTCACGGTTATATTCTATATTTTCAGTTTCACCCTTACGCACAGAGACGCTTTGTCCCGTACCAAAACTCACATCCACTTCTGCATCTGATGCGCCAGCTTGCTTAGCTAGCTTTATAGTATCTTCACTGATTTGTTTTAAAGTATGCTGATTCATCGCGCTTCTATCATTAAATTAAATTGCTAAAAATGTTATGATACCTTGCATCAGCCATTCATCGGCGCTTTGAGTCAAAGAAAACCTAAAAGACTTACAGAAAACCTGAAATAAGAGTACTCATACCATGCAAAATGAAGACGAAGATTTAGACTATATTAGTAAAACCCAGCTCAAGGCTGAAGCTGAGGCTCAGCAAATGGTAGGCAAGAAATTGCTCGACCTAACTAAAGGCCAATTGATTAAGTTGAATCTTGATGAGAGTTTGCATGAGGCAGTCATTGAGGCAAAGCGCCTTAATTCAAATGGCGCGATTAAACGTCAGCTGCAATATATTGGTCGTTTAATGCGATCCACAGACATCGAACCCATTAAAGAGAAGTTGGCTGGCTGGGAAGGTAAAAACAATACTGAAAATGCACGGTTTCATGTATTAGAGCGCTGGCGTGACCGTTTAATCGAAGAAGCAGCCACCTCACAATCGGACAGCTTACAAGAATTTGTCACAAAGTATCCACATGCAGAAATTCAAAAACTACGCACATTAGTCCGTAATGCGAATAAAGAGAAAGCCGCGAACAAAACCCTTAAAAGCAGCAGAGAACTGTTCAAGCTGATTCGTGAGATTACAGAAGTTCAAGAAGGCCTTAACGAGAACGATAGCGACTAATCGCTAACGACCACTGTTAAGCGTAGCTTGGGATTCCATAGACTGCCCATTACGTTCATAAACAATATCGACGCTTTTACCCTTATGTTTGCTAGCCACCTGAGCCAGTGCTTGAGGTTGCTCTAAGGTAATACCAGCCAAGCTCAACAACACATCACCACGCTTTAAGCCGGCCTTAAAAGCTGGAGAACCCTTAATGACGGCTAACACTTTTAGGCCTTCATCGGCAACAATCGTTTCACTGTCTTTTGCTTTATGCTTCAACTTAATCACATGCAAGCCGAGTAATGGCGTGGGCAACTTCGCCCAATAACTCGCGTAGTATTGATAAGTGGGTTCATCCTCCATCGCTTCAGGTTCAATTTCACCCGTCGTTTTTGCCGCTTCTTTAATCAAAGTTAATTTTGAAAGTGGTGATTTTTTTGAAGCATACTTGCTATAAACCAATACAACATCTGCTTTAATCGACTTTGCATGCGCCAATGCCAAGTCTGCCACAATGCCACCAGCCTCAAAACCGCTACTGCCAATCATGTCATAGCCAGTTTCCAGCATACTAATATTGTCTTCATCGTGATGATTACTAACATACATCTTAGTATCTGGCTTGGCTTCCATGGACTTTAGGTTGCCGCCATTTTGCGCCTTATAATGTTGCTCATATAAATTCTCAGTTGCTTGTACTGTTTGTACCGCTTGAATAAAGCATAAAGCAAGCAAAGCCGATCTCAGCATTTTTTTCATCATTGTTCCAATGTCCTTGAAAATTTATCGTTATAATCTAGTAACCTTATTGACACAATATTAAACAAACAATTCATATGCAAGACAAAATAATTAAAATTGGCTTAGTTTCCATTAGCGATCGTGCTTCACAAGGCGTGTATGAAGACAAAGGCATTCCAAGTTTGGACGCATGGCTGTCAAAAGCGCTGAGTTCCCCTTTTACACTAGAAACTCGCTTAATTGCAGATGAGCAAGCGTTAATAGAAAACACACTCATCGAGCTAGCCGATGATGAAGGTTGCCATTTAATACTCACAACTGGCGGCACTGGGCCTGCATTACGAGATGTCACCCCAGAAGCCACGTTAGCGGTTGGTGATAAGGAAATGCCCGGATTTGGCGAACAAATGCGACAAATCAGCTTAAACTTTGTTCCCACGGCCATTTTGTCGCGCCAAGTTGCCGTCATACGCCATCAGTGTTTAATCCTCAACTTACCAGGACAACCAAAAGCAATTACACAAACACTTGAAGGCCTAAAAGATGAGTCTGGCAACACCCAAATCCACGGCATTTTTGCCGCAGTGCCTTATTGCTTGGATTTAATTGGTGCACCTTTCATTGAAACAAATGAGGCGCTTGTAAAAGCATTCCGTCCTAAGAAAAAATAGCTTCTTCATGCTGCCTTACTACACCAGAATCTCATCCGTTATATTTTGGCTATTAATCAGTCTAGTTACTTTTTTGCTATTAATGGAACAACAGCCATCTACACCCCTCTTTCCACATGTAGATAAACTCATCCACGCAAGCTTATTTGCCACACTCATGGCTATCGGTTACGCAGCTTACGCAGCTTACGCACAACATCACACATCACTTTACCTAGGCCTCATTAGCTACGGTGTAGTCACAGAAGTTTTACAAAGGGCTTACACCCTCACACGGTCAGCTAGCTTATATAAATGGTTTGCAGACATCACGGGCGTACTGTTTTGTGTATACTCATCATCAACAAGCTAAAGTCACCCCGTCAAAAACACCATGTGCGCTGAATTCAACCTCATTAAACAATATTTTACGCGACCTAATGCTCAAACCGACTTAGGGATCGGTGATGATGCTGCGCTCATTAAAGTCTCAACAGGCCATCAATTAGCCATTTCATCTGACATGTCAGTAGTCGGCACTCACTTCTTTCAAGATGCTGCATCTTATGACATTGGTTGGAAGTCGCTGGCTGTTAATATTTCAGACATGGCTGCAATGGGTGCAAACCCAAAATGGACCACACTTTCAATCGCACTACCTGAAATCAATCATGACTGGTTAGCTGCTTTCTCAACTGGTTTTTTTGACTGTGCTGACCAGTTTAGCGTTGATTTAATTGGTGGCGATACAACCCGCGGACCACTCAATATCAGTGTGACTATTATGGGCGAAACCCCTGTTGGAAAAGCCATCACACGCAACAATGCAAAAGCAGCAGATGATATTTGGGTGAGCGGAGAAGTTGGTCATGCCGCTTTGGGGTTAGCGTATTTACAAGACAAAGTATCATTAGATGACGAAACACGTAGCACTTGTTTGCATGCCTTAAATCAACCGCAACCACGTGTTGCGCTTGGGTTAGCTTTGCGTGACATTGCACATAGTTGCATCGACATTTCCGACGGCCTACTTGCCGACTTAAGCCATATTCTGAAAGCTTCACGTCCTAATGAAATAGGCGCAATATTACAATTAGAAGCAATGCCATGCTTAAATGCTATAAAAGCACGTAATCAAGAGCCCAAAATACAACAAGCCATCTTAGCTGGTGGTGATGATTACGAGCTATGCTTTACAGCATCATCGCAACAACGAGAGGCGATTACAACTTTAGGCAAAAAGCTAGGCATTAATATCACGCGTATCGGTGAAACCAATACAACAGGCAATCTCACCGTGACACTTGATAACAAAATACTCAATACTTCACAATTAGGATATGAGCACTTTAAGATTTAAACAGCTTAGCGCAACAACATGATTAAACAACCGGATTTTAAATTCTTACTCGCACATCCCGCTCACTTTTTAGCTTTAGGCTTTGGCAGCGGTCTGCCGCCAAAAGCACCTGGAACATTTGGCACCATTGCGGGCCTTCCGCTTTTTTACTTAATTGCAGGCTACTCTCTCAACGTTCAACTAGCCATTATTGCTGGCCTGTTTATCATTGGCATTTACTTTTGCGAAGTTGCAGGAAAAGCCTTAGGTGTTAGCGATCACGGCAGCATTGTTTGGGATGAGATTGTCGCAATGATGCTAGTGCTAACAATCACACCAAACCAATGGCAGTGGTGGCTGATTGCGTTTGGTTTATTTAGGTTATTTGATATATGGAAACCGTTTCCAATTCGCCAATGCGATGCAAAACTTAAAGGCGGGTTTGGCGTGATGTTTGATGACATCCTCGCAGCAGTCTACGCCATGATTATTTTAAAAGGCCTATTATGGATACTCTCATAGCGCACCAAATCACAAAACTTAGCGCGCAACTAGGGCAAGCACTCAAAGAAAAGCAGTTCACACTGGCATTAGCTGAATCTTGTACTGGCGGCTTGGCTTCAGCCGCCATTACTGACATTTCAGGCAGCTCTACATGGTTTGACAGAGGCTTTATCACTTATAGTAATAAAGCCAAACAACAGATGTTAGGTGTATCAAAAGAAACCTTATCCCAATATGGCGCTGTCAGCGAAGAAACTGCGCAGGCAATGGCCATGGGCGCACTCAGTAATAGTGGCGCAGATATTGCAGGTAGCATTACCGGTATTGCAGGCCCATCTGGCGGCTCTGCCAACAAGCCTGTCGGCATGGTTTGTTTCGCCTACTTAACCAAGAATGGTCAGTTAATAACCGTAACAAAACAGTTTGCTGGCGATCGCCAAGCCATTCGCTATCAATCGGTTATTCAATTACTAAACGGACTAATGGACTTAATGCAGTCTTAACAAAACTAACAGACTAGCGCCTACCATAACGGCAGCCATTACCACGACGGTTATGATGTCTTTCACCACGCCTGTTGTAATCACGTCGGCTTTCACTATGCCTGTAGTTATCCCTCGCCATATGTCGTCCATATGAAATGTAAGAGCTGAACTGGCTGTAACGGTTTGACGGTGCGTAATAAACCACTGGTCGTGAACTGTAATAGATAATTGGTGCACCATAATAGCCACGGAATGCTGACGCATGATGATGTGTGCCCATTGAATGTCTTGTATGGCCTTGCCCATCAATATTAACGCCTATGCTAAATGAATCTCGCGCCTGTACTGTCGCTGCTGTTGTAGCGACAATCGCAATTGTCGCTACTATCGTATTAATCACTTTCATTCCTCGCACTCTTTCTTGCTAAATACTACTCCCTACTAGCAGATAACGAGCCGCCACTCACATCGTTGACAATGTCTTTTTATTAGTTTTTAGTAAGCTAACACACAGCCTTAACGCTTACCTTAAATGCCAAACTGTGAAATAATTGCAACTTAATTAAAGTAGCTCAAATTAAAGGTAAAAACAACATGGATGACAATAAAAACAAAGCGTTATCAGCAGCCCTTGCACAAATTGATAAACAGTTTGGTAAAGGCTCTATTATGCGCATGGGTGATAAGGATGTGATCACAGACATCGAGTCTGTATCAACAGGCTCTTTAGGCTTGGATATTGCACTAGGCATCGGTGGTTTACCACGTGGCCGTGTTGTTGAAATCTATGGTCCAGAATCATCAGGTAAAACAACGCTAACGCTTTCTGTGATTGCACAGATGCAAAAAATTGGCGGCACCGCCGCATTTATTGATGCGGAGCATGCACTCGATCCACAATATGCGGCAAAACTAGGTGTTAACGTACCTGACTTACTCATCTCTCAGCCTGACACAGGCGAGCAAGCATTAGAAATTGTCGATATGCTCGTGCGTTCTGGCTCTGTTGATATTGTGGTGATCGATTCTGTTGCGGCATTAACGCCACGTGCCGAGATTGAAGGCGACATGGGTGATTCACACATGGGCTTGCAAGCCCGTTTGATGAGTCAAGCTTTACGTAAGTTAACTGGCAATATCAAACGCACAAACACTTTAGTGATCTTTATTAACCAAATCCGCATGAAAATTGGTGTGATGTTTGGCAATCCAGAAACGACTACGGGTGGTAATGCTTTGAAATTCTACGCATCTGTTCGTTTAGATATCCGTCGTACTGGCGCAATTAAACGTGGTGATGAAGTCGTTGGTTCTGAAACGCGCGTCAAAGTGATTAAAAACAAAGTGGCGCCACCATTTAAGAAAGCTGAGTTCGACATTCTTTACGGCGAAGGTATTTCGCTTGAAGGTGAAATGATTGAGCTAGGCGTTGATTTGAAAATCGTCGAAAAATCAGGCTCATGGTATAGCTACAATGGCGAGAAAATTGGGCAAGGTAAGGATAACTCTCGTGAGTTCCTAAAAGAGAATCCTGCCATTGCTGCTGAGATTGACGCGAAAATCCGCGCTAATTCATCTGTACTGCTAGAGAGCATGATTGCGCCTCGCGAAGAGGATGACGCGTAATCTGAAAAACACGCAAGAAAAGTCCTTGCGTCAACGGGCGCTAGAGTATTTGGGGAAACGTGAATACTCAGCGTTTGAGCTAGCCAACAAGCTTAAAACCTACGCGGACGAAGCCGATGATATTCCAGCCTTAATCACTGATTTCAAAGAACGGGGCTGGTTATCGGATGCGCGATTCACAGAGCATATCGTCCGCGTTAGACAAGTTAAATTTGGCAGCGCCAAAATAGCGAATGAATTAAGAGAAAAAGGCGTACCAGAAGAGCTAATCACTGAAGCAGTTTCAGAAGTAAGAGCCAGTGAATTAAAAAATGCGGCGGAAGTATGGCGTAAAAAATATAATCAGATCGCCAGCGACCGTAATGAATGGGCAAAACAAGCGCGGTTTTTACAGAGCCGTGGTTTTGGTTTCGATACGATTAAACAAGTACTAAAAGCAGCAGAAAACGATAATGATTAAATTAAGTAACAAGCCAAGCAGTAATGAAATTAGAAAAGCCTTCCTAGACTTTTACGTGTCTAAAGGCCATACCGCTGTTGCGTCTGCTTCTTTAGTACCGCACGAGGACCCTACCCTGCTCTTCACTAACGCAGGCATGAATCAATTTAAAGATGTGTTTTTGGGCTTTGATAAACGTGCT
>Ga0307998_1000787_pt1 | contig 17600 bp, 34 predicted proteins | sample Davwhametageno37_FD_203147 | JGI IMG/M metagenome (GOLD analysis project Ga0307998, IMG submission 203147) | Marine microbial communities from Davis Island wharf, Antarctic Ocean - #37 | ecosystem: Environmental > Aquatic > Marine > Unclassified | place: Antarctic Ocean: Davis Island wharf... | reverse complement strand
ACAGTAGTAATTTGATATCCACGTTGCTGTAGTTCTTTATTAAGTCGGAACTTGATTTCAGTTTCCATACGTGCAAGAGTAGTTTCACCATAAAAGTCTTGTGAAACAACAGCAAGTTCTTTACCTACTTCAACAATCATAGCAGGCACCCTGCGATTTACTTGTGATGCCATAAACCCATCGCTAGAACCAATATTTTCACGTACATTTGCTGTCATACCAGATATAAAATGACCAGTAATAGCAACGTCCATTGATGTTTTTAGATTATCTTGTGCTGGTACACCCAAGTCTTCCCATGTATACGTAACTTCTTGTAAGTCGTAACGTTCAAAGTCTGCAAGTGGGTTCACAATATAGAAGCCTGATCCTAGTGCAGACTCGTGCACTTTACCAAACGTAGCACCTACTTTCTCTTTACCTACACCTACAATTGTCCATGCATTGAATGCGACTATAAGCACAATAATTGCAACGATTGCGGTGATTGCACCAATGGCGATTTTGGCTGCTGGTGACTTACCTGTTCGAGTTGTGTCGTTCATTTTTAATTCCTTAGTTTTAATAAGCGATATTGCTTATGTAGTAGTATAGCAAAGACTTTAAGATAAGTCAAGTCTATTTTTTTAATTTCTCAAGTAATTCACATTTTTCTAGTAAATCCTTATATGCGTTTTCTGCTGCTGTTAGTTTTTCACTTTCTTTCAATAATTCTGGATACATATGTTCCATATCATCATCCCTTGTCGCTATGCGTAATCGCACTGTCTGTTCATGAGTGGATATAGGTTTATGAAATTCATGTTCTATACCATCAACTGTAACAGTATCAAATCTACCGACACTAGGCCTTGAAGCTTTTTCAATAGGGGTAAGTGACTGTTTGGTGAAATAAGTATCTGACAATACCACATCATAATCTGTCATTATCAAAACACCATGTCCATTACATAAAGGACACTCTTTAGCATTAATCAATGGTGTAGCCATAGTAGTACAAGGACACACATCATAATAACTTTCGTAACATAAATCCGCTAACATAGTACTATTAACTACGTGGTCAAACATTTTATCGTGCATTTAATTTCTCTTTTCATAACATTAGTTTAACTAGAAACATGTCTTCTATTGTCTTAAATCTCAGTACACCATATGGTAGATAAGACTTGTGTAATCCACGCATTCGTGCTGATGAATGCGATATAAGTACACAGTCAACTACTTTATTGATTGCATTTAAGTCAATTGATGCCCATTGACCCATATTGATTTCCATAATGATTGGATAGTTGCGCTCAATTCGTAGTTGTCGTTTTCCGCTAGAACGATGGTAACTATTTTTATTCATCTATTTTGATAGTATCTTAACACAGTATTCATATACAAAACAAAAAGCGAAGATACTCCACGCAAATGGACCTGCAAATACTGATATAATAAGAACTTGTTTTTCGGTAGGTTCAGCACCATATATCATGGTGCTTATTGATGTAACTACCATAAACCACATAACACACACTACTGCGCCTGCTGCAAAATCAAAGATTGATATCATACTATTTTCCTATTATCGAGATTAGAAATATTAGAGTTATAATATTCGTGGTTATCAGTAACATAGATAACGTGCGTATATTTTCCAATTTGTTCATTAACTTACTTGTCAACATAATAGTCATTTCGTTTTTCCCATATTACATTATTAGTGTCTAATTCAGTACTCCATTGTATCAATTTATTATACACTGGATATAAGGGATCAACAAGAATATCCCAATAAAACAATTTTGAAACCATATCTCCTGAAAAATAACAAATATGTGCAAGTATTAATTTCATTATTTTACTACCTTTTGATTGAATAAACTGCTTACGCTTTCTTCGTTTGTGACACGTCTAATTGCTTCACCAAACATAGTGGAAACACTAACTACACGTGTTTTTAAATGATTCTTAGGACAGTTAAATGCAATGCTGTCAGTAATTACTAGTTCAGTAAGTACACTCTTTTCAACTTTTTGACATGCAGTACCAGTAAGTACACCATGTGTAATGTATGCTCTCACACTAAGTGCGCCTGCATCCATTATTGCCTGTGCTGCATTACACAATGTACCACCACTGTCAATAATATCGTCTACAAGGATAGCGTGTTGTCCTTTGACATCACCAATTAATCCCATCACTTCGCTTTCACCAGCACGAGGTCTGCGTTTATCCACAATAGCAATATCACCACCGAACATATCAGCAAACTTACGTGCACGAACTGTTCCGCCCGCATCAGGACTCACAAATATAGTGCCTGCTGTGGTATCTATATTATGCTTAATATCTTTTGCGAATGCAATACGTGAGGTTAAATCATCTACGGGGATGTTAAAAAAGCCTTGAATCTGTCCTGCGTGTAAGTCCATTGTAAGAACTCGGTGTGCGCCTGCGGTTGTTAGTAAGTCTGCTACTAACTTTGCGGTAATTGGAGTGCGACTTGCACTTTTACGATCTTGTCGTGCATAACCAAAGTAAGGAATGACTGCTGTAATACGATCAGCACTGCTACGTTTAGCAGCATCTATCATAATCAACAATTCCATTAAATTGTCATTAACTGGTGTTGATGTACTTTGTACGATAAATACATCTTCACCTCTGATATTCTCGTTAAACTGTACACTTGATTCACCATCTGCAAATGTCTTGATGTCGGCTGATACGAGTGATGCAAAGCACCTATCTGCGATATCTTGTGCCATTTTTAAATTACTATTTCCTGCAATAATCTTCATTCATTGTAGCCCTTATAGTATAACACATAGAGTGTTATTTTATGCTATTGTCTAGCATTTTGCCATTTTAAACATCATAGCATCTTCTTCTTTTTCAAACCAAAAATTAGATCCTGCTGGTGAACTTTTAAAGTCACCTTCACAGTGTTTATAACACCAACTGGTATCTTCTTTTACTTGTCCTCTCGCGATAAACATTTGTCTTTCTACACGGAACCATAACCAATACGCTGGATTTTTTTCACGCATTAGAAGTTCGCCAATTTGAACAATAATAGTTCATTTTCAGTAGGATGGTGACTATCTACAAAAAACTTAGCCACCTCGTTAGCAGGGATTTGCGTATCGTTGTAATACCATTTAGATTGTGTGACTTTACCACGTTTATTGTAATTTATCATAGCAGGTCCATCCTCCCTATGTTTGCATGCGACACTACGACCAGCATCATATTTTTGCCATGCGGCTGATGCCCAAGGGTAGCCCCATCGTTCATATTGCAGACTACCAGATGGGTAGTATCTACATACATAATTTACTTCTTGTTTGGTCACGCAGTTCTATACTCTAGGTAATGATCAAGTAATCCTTGGATATTCGCTGCACCACTTGGGTTTGCACTGTGCACATTGAATGCAAAATCTGCTGGCATTGTAGCAGTATCAAGATCGTGTTCAATTAACCATTTTGCGAAATCAAATCCAGTAGGAATCCCATCACCTAAATCATGATCAAATGAGATATACATAGGAAACCCATATGTAATCACCATATCAACTGCTTCTTTCATATTGCGACATACGTTAAAAACCCGACCTGTTGTTGGGTTTCTTTCGTCATCTAAGTATAGTGAATAATTTGCCATGTTAACTCCTGTACATTACTCCAAACTCTTTTAAGTCTTCGTCACGCTTACTGAAATCACCAGTAAAGCCGTTCTGTTTTGAATACTTCATAAAGCCTAGACCTTTCAACTCTTTGTTCCATAATACAGTTGCACCCATAGCAGTTGCATTCTCTTCTTGCTCAATCTGACTAAGCAATCGGGAAAGTTTACTATCAATATCATCCATACCCTTGCCTTTAATGTTGGCAACAAGAACGTGGTAATCAGTAGACGATACTACCGTAGTTGGTGTATCGAATTTGTTAACGCTAATACGGATAACTGCTTTCATAATCTGTCTCGCTTTAATTAACTTACTTAACTATTATAGCAAGATGCTTTACTTTTGTCAAGCGTTTATTGTGATTCTTTGTAGTCTGGATGATTAGGATGCAGTCCTACCTTGCTTGAATCAATCGTATCACCAAGTTTCATATTACCTCGTTCATCAAACAAATCAGGATGGTCATCAGGGTTAATCTCTTGCTTTAGCGTAATATTATTAGTATTAAAATCAGGATATGGTTTAGTTTCAATACCAGCACCCCATGTATCCCATCCAGGACTTGTATCATACGGCGGTGTTGGGAAAAATGGTGCAAACGGCTGTCTCGGAATTGGTCCCGTTGGGTATGGTGCTACTGGTTTTTCCAATGGAAAAAGTTCATTTACTGGTTTTTTCAATGGAAAAAGTTCATTCAACTCTTTCTGAAACTCTTTCAACTCTTCAACCGATGCTTCGATATCCATACCACAAAATGTTACATTAATACTATTAATCATTTTACTTCTACCTCAAAATATTTATTCACTTCAAAATCCACATTCAAATCATGTGGTGCATACCCTCGTGGGTTACATAATACTCTTGTTTGATCAACCATATAATCACTACTGTTATGCATGTGACCATGCACGATATACGATGGTTTAACATTCATAATAAATGCAGTTTTGTCACTGTAATAAGATGCGTTCAACAACTGTCCCTTGAAACTTTCGTGACTAGAAAGTTCATGTGGTGCATGATGGAAAATAATCACATCGCCTTCTTTCACATTGTCGTGCATATAAGACATAGACTGTGCATGCTCAAATGCAGCATCTTCTGGACGGAACTTACGAAAATCTTCGTTCATTCTGATTATCTTATGATCAGACATCTTCTGACGTGCATCCCACATTGCTAATGGTTGGTTGCCTGATGATCGATAGTCTGTCCACAATGTAGCACCGTGAAATTTGACACCTTTAATCGTGCGCGAATCATTCTGTAAGACGTGAACATTTTCATACACATCCTGTCTAATGTGTCGTATAGTGTTGTCAAGATGACCCTTGTAATATTCATGGTTGCCAGTAACGTAAATAACATCTTCGTATTGCATTGCCATTTCGTTAATCCAATCAACTCTATGCTTTACGTTAATATCACCAGCCAGAATTAATACATCTGCATCAATGCTAGGGTTTTCTGCCATTTGTCCAAATTCTAAATGGAGGTCTGACATATATAGACATTTTACTTTACTCATTACACACCTTACTATCTTCTTATTTAAATTTAATACCTAGCAATGCTAATTTCTATATCTATTATACATTAATTTTTTGTGAATGTCAAGTTATATGCAATAAAAAAGGCGCATTGCGCCTTTTAATTATGGTTTTTTGCTTGTTGCTCGTTTTTTCTTAGGCGGTGGTGTAGGTGGGTTTAACTCTGCTTCATCTAACACTTTATTGAATTCACGTAGTCGTTTAATCACTGATTGGAAATCAACAATGGTTGTCCATCTATCAATGAAGAATGTCATGGAACCTTCTACTCTACCGAATGCGTTAAGCACTTGGAATAGAACACCTAATGTAATTAACTGCTCAAAGTAACTTGGTGCTAATACAATGATTGCTATGTTGCCTGCTGCTAAACCGAATGCAGTTGACCATACACCGAATCCCATATACCAGTTAAATAACCGATAATAGTTTTTCTTCACTGCTGAGAACATTGGAAATAAATCTGTAGTCAATCGCTGTGTCAAATCATCTTCTGAATGAACCAACTTCTTTCTGAACTTTGCTTCAACCACTTGGTTATTGTATTCTAATCCTGGCAATTTCATACCCAATATGAATGAGATTAATGTACCACCAATAGATATGGTTAGTGCAACCCAAACTAAGAATCCTGGGATGATCTGACCATTCCAAACTGGTAGTCCTTCTGACAATTCCCATAAGATAGGTAAGAATGCAAACAATACTAATATCGCACTAAAGAAGCCAGTGAATAGACTTTGTAATGTTTTACCGAATACCATTAAATCTTCTTGAATACGTTGTGACCCACCTTCTATTTTAGCAGTGGAGTTTTCCCATCGTCTAAGATAATGATGTGTATTCGCTTCGCGCCAACGGAATGTATATCGCTGTGTCTGCCATATGACATATGTAGCCATTGGTGTATATAGGATTACAATTTCTAAGAATGACGGAACAGTGTCTTCTTTTACTGTTATCAAATCGGTAAATCTGATTATATCAAATCCCCATAATAAGTCCCAAAAACGTTCTTGTTGAAGGGTTTGAATTGCGTCATAAAACTCTTTATTCCACAAGTTGTATGCTACTAATATTTGTACATTGTACCAAGTAATAACTAACAAGAATGCAAGCATTACCCATGCATATACTGCACTTTCCTTTGACCCAAAGAAACTTTTTAACATTTAATCTACTCCTATTTCATTGCTGCTTCTGAGTTTGATGATGAATAACTCCAGAAGTTTTTGTAATTAGTTGCAATTGTAACTAATGCTGGTTTTGCGGCAAAATCTCTGGGATGAACCCAATACATTGACGCTGCTGGTATTTGTATAAACAATAAGTGTAATGATTCATCTACTTCTAGTCTATCTAACAGTTTTAATAATGCAGTAGCAGTACGATATGCTGATGCTTCTAATGCTGCTGGATGCATCTTACCAATAGATTCTAATGGTGTGCGAGGACTATGTATACCAAACAAGACATCACCTATTAAGTATCGCTTATCGCCCGCTAAGAATAAAAGACCACATGCTGATGCACATACTGATTTTTCTCTGTCACTCTTCGCTGAATTTGGCGTATATATTGCTTTTCCATTTTCATTAAATACTTCTGTTCCACGTACTACAGTGATAACGTCACGTAATTTAAAATGTGCTGCAAGACATGAACCTTCTGATAGACTACCGCCTGGGCTTTCTAAAATAACAGTAAATTTAGCTGGTAAATCAGGTACGAGTCTTTCGCAATCACCTTCAAGTACCGCACCTATTAACGTATATAAGTTATTATCTATTTGAGTAAACACGAGTCCAGTTTCTTTCTCTTCTTCTTTTTCTATTTTTTCGTTGTTTGCTTCAATATAAAGAATCATGTAATCATTATACCATCTATGTATTTGGTTAGCAGATAATAATAATATAATTACTGCCATAATTACCAATGGTACACTATGTGATATTTTATTGTAGAAACGGATGATTAATTTAGCCGGTGGTAGACTAATCACATACTGTGCAATGTATTCATAAACATGCTTAATAGCAGTAATTAACTTATTCATCTGCTACTTTCTCCTTCTTCTTGACTATCATCTTTTCATATTTTTCTTTCGTAACACAATCTGTACGGGTGATTAGTCTATACTCTAAGTCAAGTTGCCACTCTCCCGTCATTTCTTTTTTATATACTTCGCAAATTTCCATCGTAGGATATGGGTATGCTTGATATACGGGCATGCCTAATTGCATTCCAAATAATGAAACTACATAATGTGCTACTAATAATACTACTTTTGCTTCTATCATTAAATTCTTACTCCTTGATTTACTGTGACATTACGAGGTTTTGGTGCCACTTTTACTGCGCTTGAGCCATTATCATCTATATTAGATAGTTCAAATGTTGCTGCTTCCCCGTTCAATCCTTTAACAAATTTTCCCTGTGGTTGATTTTTACCATCTGGACCAGATAACTCTTTTACCTTCTGTAAATTGGCTTTAGTCCAATCTATTTTATATAATTTAGGACCCTTGGTTGGGTCTGCTAATAGTGCGTATATCCAAGGCTTCTCGTCATATGTGTATAATACTTGTACCTCTTTATCATATGGCAACCCATATATTGGTAATCCCTGTAGTGCGGTGATCGCTTGCCAACTATATAAAGACATTATTAGAGCGACTGGGATAATAATAAATGTGTATAATTTGTTTGCTTTACTTTGTATTAGAGAATATATACATATTACTACTAACATAAACAATCCAACTACATATAACATTATCATTGTATCTACATTCATTGTATCTATTACACTATACATATAATACTTATCCCTTTATCTCGAACCCGAACTACTAGATACACCTTCGGATGTACTTCCTGCATGAAGTCGTGGTATTAATCTATCACTTACAAAAATATCTGATATATTACCTTCTTGATCTACTGTGAAGGCTGGTATTTTTATTATCTGTCCTTTCTTGTCAGCATAATGCTGTACGTGAATTGCTTCTTGGTATGGATTAATGTCAATTAATGACACTGTAAATAATGTAGGTTTAGTCTTTAGCGGTCTACTATATACATGGACATTAATGAAATAGTCGCCGGGCATGATGCCGCGCATGTTAACTACTTCTCTATTAATTTTTATTATACTTGCAACACCATTAATTAGTATTGTATCGGAACTAGAGCCCAAATCATCTCTGTCAAGATGCATGAAACCGCTAGTTTTATTTTGGAAACTGAGTGGATATTCCATGCCAGGACCTACCACCCATATATCTAGATCGTCAGAAACCAAACCATCCCATTCAAGGATAATCATTATTTCTGAGTGGGATGGAATATCTCCCTGTTTGGAAACAGGGTTTATTAGTATGAGGACTAATATGAATAACGTTACGAAGCCTAATAATGTATTAAATAATATGTCATTAAATGCAAGATTAGAACTGTATCTGTCTCTCACTTACTACCTTTTAAAATAAGTTGAGAGCGTAGTGATACACATACCACCAATCCAACTAATGTCGTCAGCAACGCAGTTGCCATACCATTAGCCAATTGTCCGATTACACCTTTCATTATTTCAATGTTTGAAGGATCTAATGCTGCTAGATTACTACCACTTAGCATTAATATAAATCCAAGGACTGTTCCGATCATGCCAATAGACATAGATGTTTCTGCAATGAACCAAAGTGGTTCATCCGATGTAGTTGACTTCTTATATATACCATGTCCAATTTTTAAACTAGTTAAAAACCATAAACCTATGAGTGCAAATGTTATATTTGTCTGATCATGTTCATATGCATATGTGTGCAATTCGTAATAGTAAGCGGTCCCAAGTGCAAGTAGTTGAATCACAAAAATCAACCACCATAATAAAAAATCTTTTGTCACTGATATATTCTCCCGTTAATACTATTTATGTTCATAACGAAAAAGGCTCCCGAAGGAGCCTCATTATGCATTTGAAATTCTAAACATTAGTGCGTCTTTTGCATCTTCAAAGTAAAACCTAAATGCATGGAATTTTTTGGTTACTTCGTTGATACTTGGGTTTCCTACGTAATATCTACCTACAACGTGATTTTCACACCAATCAGAGTACGAGAAGTAATCGCCATTAAAGTTTGTTTCTGGTATCGCAACTTCACTCCACCCATCAGGTATGATAGACTTAAAAGTTCTACGCATATAGTTCGGGATAGATGGGGGATGTGGCTGTAACCAAGTTGGAAATTTACTGTAGATATTGTATAAAAATCTATATGATTTATAATGAAACGGAAATATCATAAGTAAAACTGCTATCAGGTAAATAGACATAGCAATCCAGTAACCTACTACGCCTAAATTATCACTAATCGCTAACGCAAACAACTGACAGCCCATTGCGAAAGAATATAATGTATTCTTAATAAAGAAGCCTTTAACATTATTTACATACTTCATTACAATGCTCGTGCTAGTTCAATCATTGTCGCAGATAAATTAATCTCTACATCAGCCACTTGAGTGTGCTTTACTAATCCATTACGTATAGCAAGCACACACGCATCATATTGTTCATCATTTGATGTGTACAAATCAAGATTACGATATAGCCAAGTATAAATTTCATTATATTCATCTGCACGTGCTTTAGACACAATCAGTTGTCGTGCTTGTTTGAGTTTGCCCGCTTTGAATAGATCAATCATTTCCAAACGCCATACTGCACTAGCACCACTATCATCAACAGGCTTCTGTAATAGATTATCTGCAATACTCATTTGTACTGTATTAATCGTCTTACGTAAGTCGGGATAGTTTGCACGAACCATCGCATCTAATGTATCAATATCAAATTCAACACTGTTGTCTGCTAGAATCTCTGCAACACGAACTGTGAAATCGTCTTGATCAAGTTTCTCAATATGAAAACCTTGACAACGACTATGCAATGCTGGGATAATCATGTTAGGATAGTTACATGTCAATATAAACCGAACACTAGCATGATACTGCTCCATAACGCCACGTAATGCTGCTTGACCTTCTGGTGAAATATGATCAGCCTCGTCTAATAAGATAACTTTGAAATCACCCCAAGGCATAGTCTCACTGAATGCGGTGATCTTCTTACGAATCATTTCAACACCATTATCGCGACTAGCGTTAATGTATAGTACATCAGCATCTTGAATAGAAAGTTCATTGATAAGTACTTTTGCAATTGTCGTCTTACCAGTTCCCGGACTACCACTAAATAGTAGATGCGGTATACCACCATCATTTATCCAGTTCTGTACTTGCTTACGCTGTGTATTATCTTTGAATACGTAGTCTTTTACTGTACTTGGTCGATACTTTTCGACCCATAGTTCCTTAGCCATACATTGTTCCTAATTTAAGTTGTTAATAAGACATTATACACTACTTCAACTACTTTGTCAAGGAGTGCATCATTAGAATTTTGCCAAGTTCATCAACTAACTCAGTACCATCAGGTATTACATATAAGTCTAGACTGTTTTGAGATTGGGAATGGGAATTCGACTTTGCATTATGACTTGTGTGGCATTCAACTACCCTTCCTCCCTTTGCAGAATAGATACGTATATTGAATGATGGTTCCATGTCGGGTGTGCGTTGATGTGAATTAAGATCCCTAAGTCCAGCACCCCTGCTGCTGGTACTCATTCGGTCGCCGGCGTCCTGATCGTCCCAATATTCATCAGTACGCCTCAAACAGAAGTTACCAATGACACTATATATTTTATTTAACATTCAGATACCTTTTAGTATGTAGTAATTATATGATCCGCAATACCATGCTTCACCGCTTGTTCTGGTGTTAACCAATGATTAGTCTTTGGTTCAAGCATATGTTCACGGATGTACTTCTCGTTTTTACCAGTGCATTTCTTATAATGCTCAAGTAACTTTTTATTTGTCCATGCCATGTGTGCTTGTGCATCTATCATATCATGATACTGACCTTGCATGCCACCACTAAATTCATGTGACATTACTGCGGTATTATGTGTCAAATACCGATGACCTTTAACACCCGACATCATCAGCATTACACCACAACTTGCGATAGAACCCATGCCGTATGTGTATACTGGAATGCGTGATTGTTTAACCACATCAATCAAATGCATACATGAATCAACATAGCCGCCCGGAGAGTTAATATACAAGTGAATAACTTCTGGTGCTTTCTCTGCTGGCATTAGATTAAATTCCATAATCATCTTCACCAATGGCATACAGTTATCTTGATTGAATTCCTTATCCATAAACAATACACCATTATCACGTAAATGTTCGCCAGGCTGCTTTGGTGGTCCAGGAGGACAAGGCATTGCAGGTTGCGGTGGCATCATCGGTTCTTGCTTGGGTGATGGTATCACAGTAGGACTCTGTTTTTTGATAACTTTCTTATCTTTCTTATCTTTCTTCTCTTTCTTATCGTTACTAAATAGCATATTCATAATCCATTATTAAATTGTTTTGGGTACTATGTACTCTCATATTACATTTCATATCCGTTAGATGCGGGATCGCCGTCTGATACTAAAAGACATTTTTCACTATCCAACAGCCAAACACTAGTGGAATCGTTACCAGTGCCTTGCTGTATCTTCATTTCATTACTCCAGCGACCATGTTCAACATATACGAATTGTCCTTCTTCAACAAATGTCACATCAGGTCCTACCGATTCTACTTTAAACCATCTTGGGCGAATACCTAATTCAGTCATATCTCGATCGGCTAATAAGATTCCGCTTGCTAATACTCGGTGTCCGCCAGTAACTTTTACCATTGACGCTAACACACTATCACCTATTGCTTTTACTTTCATAATATATTACTTCTCTCTAGTTTAATTTTAATTTGTTCCCAAACTAACCTATGTCCTTTGGGATTGAAATGACCACAGTCACATGACATACCTTCTGTGTTACCAATAACCTCTATTGTATCTAACAGGGGCCAGCCAAGAGTGGCATATTCAGATAATAAATCTTTACCTAGTTGCAGTTTAAGATCAGTCGTATCATCCATTGAATATGACCAATTAAACCATTTAACTATATCGCTATGTTTTGATACATAGTCGCATAATGCTAAGTTACCACTCCACTGATCAATCGCATGATTCATGCTATAAACATATTCAACATACCACTCCATGTATCGCGCTTGATATTCATACGCTATTGTAGGGGGTAATGCAGTCATTGGAGAATACATGGATCGGTTTGAACCTGCCGTGTCTAACCAACTCTTATAATACTCTTCAAAATCATGTACATCTTTAGAAGGGTGATTAAATATATCATATGGCGGACCACCCATGAAATGCATAGGGTCTGAAACTGTACCTTCTATTCCGCGACCTTCAATAATTGCCAAATCAAAATGTGCATCTGGATTATCTTGAAAATATGCATATACCGCTAGTTGTTGTTGTTGAACAGTACAACCACTCATGCTGATATTTACTACTTCATACCCAAACTCTGATTTAAAGTAATCATGCCACCTTTCATCATGTTTTAGTAAAGGATCATCTATACGATATCCTTGACAACTACCCATGCTATGACTTGTTCCTACGATTAATACACGCTTTGTCATTACTATACGGGTCCGTTCTGATAAAATTCTTCTGTCATGCTACCATCAGAATATTCAATTTCATGGTATGATGAACCATCTTCGCGTGTACGTAATGTGCGATTCACTTCTACTACTTTATCATCTAGTGATATATCAGAACTATCAGTAGTATTGGTTTGTCTATCACCAGTATACACATCTAATTCAATATTGTCAACTATTTTTTTCTGTTTATTTTTAGATTTAGATTTGTCTGTCTCTTCTTTGATGCTAACTATTTCTTCAACACCAATAAGAATATCCTTATTGAATTCTTTGGCAATTACTTCTTTAGAAATTGTTACATTACCACGATTGTCAATAATATCACCACGCGCATTTACTGGTATATTACTCACTGCACGAGTTGTTTCATTTTTTGCGGCTAACTCTGCCATGTTTATCGTTTTACCTAACGCTGTTTTTGCACTTTTCATTTTAAGAATTCCTTTATGTCTAGTTCGTACTTAATACTATTTACTCTATGAATTCCCAACAGATACAAACAATAACTAGATACACTACTGCCACGACCTACGCCCAATACAATATCATTATCATCACATACTTGTTCAAGATATCTTAGGAAATTAAGAGCAATAGTTAATCCACGATCTTCATACAATTCTAATTCGTATCGTACACGTGTCAATTCTTCTTTGGTATTACATAGATTTTCTAGATGGGTGCGAATATTATAATCCGCATAATCATCGGGCATGTGCCAATTGTTGATACATTTCTCAGCGTATTCATCTGAATCATCTGCGAGTGTAGCACTAATTTGTGTATCTATGTCATATTGAGAACACCATTCATTGTAGATATTAATTGGTTCAATATCTTCAAATTGTGCCTTATTAATGCGTATATCAGAGAGCAATGATCTAATTACATCTTTCTCAGTCAATACCATTTGTTGGTTACTGTTCATCATCATCGTATTCACCATCGATGTCACCAATGTTCAGTGTTGTCTCCACCTTGTCTTTAGTAGTAGCATTATCAAATTGTAAATGCGCTATCATTTCTGACTTATGCATTCTAATTTCTTCAACATATAGTTGTAGTTGATCCTGAACTTGTTCAGACATCATGCCAGCACTGCGTAAACGTTTCAATACAACTTTCTCAAACTCAATGGTGTCTTCTAATGATAGTGATTCAAGTGCTTTACCTTCATATTCTAACATAGTACAACAGGCTCCTTTTTAATACCTAACGCCCAATTCTCTGCGGCATCTTCTACATATGATAGTGAGTTGGATTTAAATTCTTCCATTTCACATAGCATTTGTTCATCGTTATAGTATAGTATAGCATAAAAATCGTCAATTGCAAGTACTTCTGCACTTGCACCATCTTCTCTGAAATATTCTGATAATAACCGCATGATACTACCCTTTATTAGTTTACAAATTTTGCAAGTTGTGGTGCAGTCCAGCCTTGTGGTTTTAGTACTTTTCCGTCTTCGCGTTTAATGACTTTACCAGTGGTAGGATCTATCTTCGCAAAGTTAGTGTTCATTACTTCTTTCCACGCACCTTCGCCATTCCATCCAGCGGCACGTATAGCGCCCATGGTAACAACCAAAATGTCTACTAGTGCATCTAATTGCTCTACAGTATCATTGTCTGCTACCGCATCATTTAGTTCACCAACTTCTTCTTCAATCAACCCAAGATACATTTTATAGTTTGCTTCACTTGGTACTTGATCACATGCTTCTTGAAACATGTCTACATCGTTAAATGGATTTGTCATTTGTATTACTCCGGACGTAATCGCCAATTTTACTTTTCATTATGTATTCATCAAATAGAATACGATACCCATGTGGTGTTAAATGTAATGTATCATCAATGATATCATTCAAATCACCATATAATTCTGTCTTGCTTATTATTGTATTTAATGCAGTGAGGTCATCACGACCAATATTAGTATTAGGGTGGCTTTGCCCAAATCTCCACCAAAATACATTAGGAAAATAATGCTCATACATATGCAATGTTTGTGTGAATAAATCATAATATTCAGAAGTCCATGTGTCTTGATGTGCTCTATTAATAGTATGTTCTTTAAAATCAGTTTCTTCTAGATTAACACGTGATTGCTTTAGACCATGATTATATATGGAAATATCATCAAGAAATCTCATTGGAATATTTTTATATAAATCTTCATGATCAATTGAATCATGCGCGGTTGCATGAGAAGCCTGCGCTGCATAATTTATATATGTATCAGATACTTTCCATTCCCTTAGCTTGTTTGATGAATATCCAGTTATAGGAAATTGCCATCGATTACTACCTGTTAGTTGAACTATTACACAATCGTAATCTAGTTTGTTTGCAACAATATACTTTAGTATAAAGTCAAAATATTGAACACCATGACCTGGCATTGAATAGTTGTGTATGATAAAATCTTCTGGAAACATAGTTGTCCAGTTCTGCTCACATTCGCCATAATAACTATGTGAACAACCAATAATTGCTATTTTCTTCATTAACTACTTCTCTGAGGGATTGTAGAACATATCATCATTATATGTTGCTGGTTCTTCTTTAGGACATGATGATGGTGCATCAGTATCTATATTGACACTCTCACCACAACCACAAGAACTTTTTACTTGTGGATTATTTATAATTAGTTTTGTACCCATGATACTAGAATCTAGCGAAATCTCACTACTGAACAAGTACATCAAACTCATACCGTCAATAACTAAACCGCCACCGCTATCAAACGTCATAACTTCGTCACTCATTTCATCGATAACATCTTTTTCAATAATATTCCAAGAGTATTGAAACCCGGAACAACCACCACCTTCAAGTGCAAGTTTTACTATTTCGTTATCACCAGTGGCAATTGTAGTCAAGTACTCTTGTGCTTTTATTGTTATATCAATCATTATCGTTCTCCTTATATACTAAACACTATCTTCCTTATACAGTGTCTAACGCTATGACATTTTGTAAGTCATATTCTTTGCAATGCACATCAGATAAATCAATGATTACACTGATACCTACTACTTTTGCACCAGTTGATTCTACTAGAGTTCGTGCTGCAATCATACTACCACCTGTTGCGATTAAATCGTCTGCTAATATAACACGATCTGTATGTCCTAGCAACCCTTCTTGTAATACGATAGCATCAGTTGAATATTCAGTACCATACGATTGTTCTAATAGTATTCCCGGATATTTAGCACCTTTCTTACGAATCATTACAAAAGGTAATTCCATTTGATATGCTAGTGCAGCACCTATCACGAACCCACGACTTTCCAATCCAGCGATATGTGTTGGGTATGTATGACTACATTCGTCTTTAAGTTGTGCTGCCATATCATCAATCATCATACCAAACAATTTGTTGTCTGCGAATAAACTATTAACATCATAGAAGTTAACACCATCAATTGGATAGTCTGGTACTGTTCTAATAAAATCACTATAATTAATCATTACTGACATTACTGATCTCCTGGACCTGCTATTTCAATTAAATCAATCAACTTACTGGGACCTGTATAACCTTTTAGTGGGTTAAACTTATCAGCGTCAGGCAGCGGGTCTTTCTGTATTGTGAGAACAGGCCAGTCATGGTCTTCGCTATATTTGCGATTAATCTCTACCCAATCAGGCCCCTCTGGGTCTAAGTTGGTATCAGGATGAATTGCTCCCGCAGGACATTCTGGTTCACATACTCCACAGTCAATGCACTCGTCTGGATTAATTACAATGGTATTTTCACCCTCGTAAAAGCAATCAACTGGACAGACACTTACACAATCTGTGTACTTACATTTAATACAAGAATCATCTACAATGTATGTCATTTATGATTCTGCTTGCGCTGTCAAGATACGATTAATCATTTCTACTTTACGATCATCTGCTTTGAATACAACATCAAACTGCTCTTGTCCTAAATCTTTTAACATAGATTTTGTCAATTCGCTCAAACTATCCTCAGTATGTACAATGTCTGTAGACTCGTCTTCTGATAAATTAAAAATCCAATTTACTATTGCGTGAAACATTTTTACTTCTCCTAGTATACTATTATCTATTTAGTTGCGTCATAAATTGCTGAATTAGAACCATGTTCAGCACATTCGACACTCACACAGAAACAACGATCATCTGATATTTTACGAACAATATCATCTGCTGCTTTCCATGCATGTTCTGCAAACTTCTCTGCACCTACACCATCCATTACTACAATCTTTGCTAATCCCAATTCTTCAAGTTCCATAAACTTGTCTAAGAACGGATCATCTTTATCAATCGCAGTCTTATGATCAAAATTATCTTCTAACCATTGCTTCAAAGATTTCAAACCACCAAAGTCTACAGCCCAGTTCTTATCATCTAAGTCGGTACAACCGAATGTAAATGTAAACGCTAAACTATACCCATGTAGTAAATTGCAATGTGAATGATCTGCATTGGGCTGTCTAAAAACTGCTGACAAACCAATATTGTGTCCGTAATGCTTTTTTGAAAAATATGCCATTTCAATCTCCTGTATTAGAGGTTATTATACTATTATTTATATACTATGTCAAGTAAATAACATAGTATGTTAGGGTTATTCCTGATCTTGGGGAGTTTCTAGGTTTAATTTTTTTGCTGTTGCACGTATGTTCATAAGTATAAGCATATGAGCAA
>Ga0307998_1000786_pt1 | contig 17600 bp, 20 predicted proteins | sample Davwhametageno37_FD_203147 | JGI IMG/M metagenome (GOLD analysis project Ga0307998, IMG submission 203147) | Marine microbial communities from Davis Island wharf, Antarctic Ocean - #37 | ecosystem: Environmental > Aquatic > Marine > Unclassified | place: Antarctic Ocean: Davis Island wharf... | reverse complement strand
GGTTTGGGTCAAGAGATTTTGCCTTAACTTCTATGAGCTGAATATGAGTTCCTTTTTTAACAAGAACATCTGTTCTTATAAATAAATCATCAAAATTAAAAGCGGCTTCATAAATAACTACATTTTCTAGCTTTAATAGCTTGGATGTTTGATCTGCTAAATCTTGATAGTTATTTTCATGGTAGGGTGCATCTACTAAAACCCCTCCAGGATATTGCAAACGAGCATATTCCTCTACTTGAAAACCACCGCTGGCTAAAGCTTGTAAAAAAGGATCATTATTTTTTACATTATGAAACACTTCTTTATTATTTGAAAAATAAAGTTTATTAGGGCATTCTAGGCCTTGTTTAAATCGTGATTTGGATAGTGCTATCATAGTAAATGTTTTATAACCGAATTCCAATCGGGGAAATGTTTTGAGCCAAAATGAATCTACTCACCTTCAAAATCTTTGGCTCCGTTATTGGATCTATCATCTATTAGTATATCTCCTTTGACTAAATATTTACGGTGGGTTAAAATGAGTTTTCTGTTTATTGTATCTCCAAATTGTTCCTCAAACCAAATGCGCTTGTCTGTCCAAGCAGATTTATTACCCCAAGGAGCTGTACTTAGAAAATAGACTTCATATTGTTCTGAACTAAGTAATTTATTTACAGAGCCTACGGCGTCTTTTATAGGCTTTAAGTTTCTGAAAAGACCTGGAATGGTATCAGGGTCTTCGAGATATGGTGGCGTATGTCTTAAAGGGTGTGCGTGCATTGCAGATACAAAATCTGCAACGACACCGTCTAAATCTATGTATAGAAGTTTTCTCAAGTTATTTTTAAATTATTAATGTTTGTTTATAAATCATACAGCCATTTTGTTTTATTTGGTTAATTAAATGTTTTTTAATTTTTTAACCTTAAATATATTTGGAATTTCTACTTATTTACTGGACTTGTTTTTTTGTATATGATCATAAATTTGAAAAATCTCCTCTGGCTTAGCAATTGCTTCGCCTAATACTTCTCCACTTATACCATTTGGCAACTCTCCATCATATAAGTCTTCAAATCCTGTGTGACAAGCAATTTGCCACCTAAAAGCGTCATCATCTAGCCAATTATCCTCATATTTATCGCCCGCAGAAATAGTAAATGCACCATCATAAGATTTATCATCTGAATAGAGTTCATAAATCATTACTTCCCATGAATTGAACCAACGACGACAGTCATCATCTTGCTCTTTTCTACCCAAAACTACTCTATCTTGCATATCTAGAATAATTTCAAACTTCTCGTAATCCTCTAATTCTGGACTGTTTTCTAAGTAATAGACTAAATACCTTCCCCATTCAGCTTTATAATTTTGGAAAAGATTGTCAGGAATTTTCATTGTAGGAAAGTCGAAAATAATTTTAGCATCTTCTTGATTAGTCATTTTCATAATACTTGTTTTTTAAATTAATGAATCTATAATGTCTTGTGCGTATCGATGGTAGTCATAGCCCATTGTATTTACTTGTCCACCAAAGTAATATCCATCTACTTCACATTCGCCATCATAATCTTTAATATCATAACCATATAGATTTTCAATTAGTTCTGCGGTTACATCACCTAGCCAATCACCCATTGGCGCTTCAACCTTAAAGTCGCCTTCAATAGTTTGAATAGATTGATTCACTATAAATTCAGCAATCATTTCATAATTATCAGTGTTTATAAGCAATTCTAGGGCTTTGATGAAATAACCCGAGAATAGTAAAATGAAATCTGTATTGCTAGGACTTATTATTGTTTCTGTAAGATTTTCTTTTTTAATCATCATAGATAACAACGTATCGTCTCTTAATAAAGAGTATAAATCATCTTGATCAAAGTCATTAGGATCTAAACCTAATGAGAAATACTCATTTATATCTTCTCTATAATAGTCATAATCATAATTTTCAAACAGCTTTCCTACAATATAATATTTTGGATTTTTATCTAATAAGGCTTCTATTTCTTCATCAATTGCATCCATTTCCTGTTCATTTCCTTCTTTTTCATCAAAAAATTCGGCTAACTTCCATATTTCAAAATCAGTAAAATCAATTTTTGTGCTTACTGAACTTTCCGTCTTTTTATTCGTTGTTGCGTCAATGGTATACCCTAACTTTTCTGCTACAGGTATAAACTTACTTATATTTTCTGTGCCCCATTGATTAGAAACAAAGACTTTTGTTCCGTTTTTTATGCTTAACGGTTCTTGCATATTAAAACGTTTGGCATCTTTTACCTCAGATGCTTTTACAACAAATCCTTTTGAGCCTTGAATCTCATCTGGAAATGTTTTTTGCATGTCTTCTAAAGATGGCTTGTTTTTTGCTGCCCAATCTTTTACAACGGTAAAAATTAATTGTCTTTTATTGAGGTTTTCTCCTAGACCTGCTATGGTGTATTTTGTGTAATCTCTTGCCATTTTTGTTTTATTTAGTTATCAGTGATTTATAAATTCTAAAAAATTCTTCTTCAATTTTAATAAATTCTTTTCCTGGTGGATTGTTAGAACCTGGCGACCATGAATTAAAGTATATTACACCATTTTTTCTCCAAAATGAAAAGCTTCTATTGACATATCTCAAGTCTTCATTATTCTCTTTCTTTTTGGGCCAGGCTTCTTCGAAAGACACATTATTTAGTTCTGCTTTAATTTCTTCATCTATATCTAGCTTTAAATCCCAAGCTTTACTATTTTGTAATTTAGTGCATTCTATTATTTTTCGAAACCTACTTTCTTTGTGTTCAAAAATGTCATAGTACGCTTTCCCAACTGACAGAATTATTTTTAGTTTTGAATTGTCGATTGCTTTTTCGATAACATCAAAAACAAAATTGTTTAAGTATTTTAAAAAATAAATGGTAGAAATATCAAGATTTTTTAATTCTTTACTCTCTTTTTTTATTCCAAGACCTAGCCAAGATTTTGATCCCCAAGGGCATATTTCAATTGCAAATGGTTTTATTTTCTTTTCAGATGGTTTTTCTTTACCTAAATTTTCAAATATTCTATCTACCCAATTTTTTTGGTCTTTCCAAAATGGATGAGTATCATAGGTTGGGAAACTTTCAGCATATTGATCATACTTATAACTAGAATCTAAGACGGGTTCCTTAAAATTTTCATCGCCATACTTTTTTGATCTTGATGGATTTAGATTCAAAGTAATAACAGAGTGGTCTTCAATATCTCCTAAATATGGTTGTGGAAACACATCAAGTTCAAGTTTTGTGCTTCTTTTTTTTCCTTTTTCAGTTTCCCACTCTGTTCCTTTATGTTTACTCCAAATTTTATCATTTTTAAACATATTCTCACCCTCTTTATCGTTATTCCAGTCTACAAAGAATTTGTTCCAATAATCTAAATACTCTTGAATATTTTTAAATTCTATGTTTTCATTTTGTTGGTCCATAATTATATTTTTTTAATTGTTTTCACCTTTTAACAATCATTTACTTTTTCTTTTTTTGAAGAAGTTTCTTTTCCCAAACAGGGTCTTCTAAATCAATAAAAATAATTTTCATAAAAAATATTTTTAATTACAGAGGGATACACATACAAGTTCTTCGTAAATCTCTCCATCTTCCTCAAAATAGTATCTTAAAAAGATTTTACCATTATGTTCTTCGTTATTATTCATAAAAACACCTGATTCTGAATCAATAATTTCAAAACTTGATGAATACTCGTCAGGCTCGTCATTAGCAAGAACATACCCTCCATAAATTTGGCTTGGAACGACAGTTATATCAAAATAGCCACAAAGATAGTTTGCAATTGCAGCATAAAGAGGAGATCCTGGATCCCACAATTCGCTATTTTCCAATTTGACATTAAAATCATTATCAATACCCTTGCAAGAATCCTCAATAATTTCAAAATTCAATTCAGTAGTTCCTGATGTCTCTTCATCACCACAATATATCGTGTTTGAGGCATTATATTTTGGGATAAACCCCCATGTCATTACTATTCTTTCCATATTTTTATGTCAAGTGTTATATAAATATATCGGTCATTTCATCAAAGGTAAACTCCTCCTCTTCATTTGGAACAAAAAACGTTATTTGAGCATTTTCTTCGTAATCACCAAGATACAAACTACTGAATCCTCTAAAGCTGTATGAAATAGAATCAATATTATCAAAATCTTCTGCAATGGTAGGATAATCTGATTTCACCGTCTCATTCACATACAACTCATACCAAACACCTTCATCTGTTTCACAATAGTATCCTCTATTCCAAACAGAAGGTTCTAGGTCATAAACATCTTCAGAAATACCGTCTGGGTAAATTTCATAATCAAATTCGTAATTTTTCATAATTATTAATTTTTTATCTGCTAATTAAGAATATACTTTTTAACCCAATTAATTAAATCTTTTTCGGATTCCCCTTGAGGAGCAGGACTAACTGAATCTTCGATTATTCTGATGTTTTTTGAATCACAAATTTTAGTTATCTCATTTTTAAAATTAACCCAATTTGAGTCTCTTGAATTAAAATTAAGATCTCCCCTAGTTTTCCCTATAGTATTTAAAACTGTAACAATTGAAGAAGTATTATTTAAAACATCTATAATTTCTTTGTTATAGTTTCTAGTCAATTTTATTTTTTCATTTGAGTATGTTGTTTTCGTCTTCCAAATATCATTATCTCGAAAGTTTTTTAAAACTTTTTTTTCAACGTAATCAGATAATACGTTTTCATTTTGACAATCAAATTCTATTGATTTAATTAAATCCAAAAACATAAAACCTGAAACATTTAATTCCTTAATTTTATTTTCTAAATTTTCTCTAAAGTGATGAGGATTTTGATGTTTAATTTTGCCAATAATTGACCACAGTCTGTTACCTCCTGCTCCTTTTGGAATTCTTCCATAATAAAAATCAGTATGGTCTTTTAACTTTGAATTATATGGGTTAAATGAACCTAATATTAATGTTCTTGAGGTTTTTGGCTGTAAAATATTCCAATTATTTTTTTCGCAAGCATGCAAAATTTTAGTGGTGTGATGTTTCATGATTTTTTGACTATGTTTTGTTTCATATCTTTTATTAGATTCTATTTTGTCAAACCTTCTCCCATCCCTTCTTTACATTCTCCAATACCTCTGCAGCAAAAATCTCTTCGATCTGTTTTTTAGAATCTGACACTTTAATCTCTTTTTTAAGCATTTCTACCCTACCAGCACTAAAGTCTGTGTAATGGAATACATAGGCTGGATACTCGCCAGTTGCTTCCTTATTGGTTTTCCAAACCATAAACTTGCGAACCATCTTGGTGCCTTTGCTTTGTTTTACATACACTTTTCTGGAAAGAATCTCGCTTTTCTTTACATCGAGTTTTTGGGTGGTATTTGTATCTAAATAAATAATCTTTGTAATTTGAGACAAGCCCGCATCATCTGTATCGGGTTTTTTGTCTGTTCTCATCTTAACATATACCGGAGAAATTACACTGGCCATTGGCTGTTTACCCATGGCTGTGTAGGTGCCGTCTTTATAGCTCAAACACATTTTAGAAATAGCCCCTTTTGAGTTTTCTCCAAATACATCTAAACAACTAAACTCTACCACCTGACTGGGTTCTACCATGGTAAAAGCCACGTTAGATCCAGATACCTCAATATAACCAGAATCTACTTTTTTCTTTTCGAGTTCCTTGAGTAGTTTTATACGCTCATCTTCGCTGTAGCCATTCCCTACTTTGGTTAAAAGTATATACTCATCTTTTGCAACACATAAGCCTACCAAAACTTCTTTGAGCATTCCGGCTCTGCTCCCTTGGCCTTCTGCAAAACCTAAAATAACAGCATCTAAGGTAATTAGTGGTTTTATTTTATAGGTTGGTCCGTTCTGAGAACGTACTACGATACCTTCCTCCCCTCCGTCTTCAACAATCTCTTTATAGAGCGCAGCAATGTCTTTTCTGCTTTCTACAAAGCTGTTTTTTACCGCATGTGTAGATTTCCCTGAAGACAACACGGCGTTAAGCTTTTGGTCCAGCGCCTTGATATCCATAGAAACCTGCTCCCCGTCTAGACTAAGCAAATCAAATGCTGCAAAGTAAATAGCTGCAGACTTATCATCTAAGGCTGCCGTCATATCAAAAGAACGGGTTCGCCCGCCTTCTTTGTGCAGATATAATTCTCCTGCCAACACAATAGCCTTGCATGTACCTTTAAGTAGCGCTGAGGCCTCTTTTAGTAGCGGTAAATCTTCAATAACAGTAGCGCCATGGTTTGTAAGTGTTGCTTTATTACCATCATAGCTTAAGAGATAAAAGTGGCCATCGTGTTTGGTAGACACCCCGTAAGATTCTGCTTCCATGATCTTTGAGGTAATCTCCTGGGCTCCAACAGGCAGATACCTGGATGCCGTTTGGCGTTTGTATTTTTGTGCGGTTTCTTTGGTGCTCATAATCTTATTACTTTATAGTAGTTTACATAAATACATCGAAATTATCGTCAACAAACTCAACGATCTTAACTAGTATTGGATTTGAGCTATCAAACTCAATATCGTAATAACTCGGGAAATTATCTTTAGCGTTTAAGTTAAATGCCTGCTCAACTCCATTGTTTCCATCTTTTTGAAGGTAACTAACTTCAGTACCATCAGAATGTTTCAAATAAAATATTTGCCAATCCTCGACAAATAGTCCTTGTTCTTTTTCCTCAATTAGTTTAATGCTCATAATTTATATTTTATTAAACGGGTAATGGTTTTAATTCTTGATCGGTAAGGTGAAGGATTAAACAGTATTTATCTCCTTTTATTCTACCCTCTAAAAAGGCTCTGTAGGGCTTTCCTCCATCATTCATCACCAAAGGTTCTTTACCTGATGCTCCGCCGCCCATCATCATCATAGCGTCTTTATCGGCTAGTTGTTTGGCCATATCAAATAGAAAATCATAAGTAAGTCCATTTATATGCTTTAATTGGTATTTTTTATGAAATACCAACTTGTTGTAAACCTTAGCCTTAGGCATTAGTTTTCCCGTCCAGTTAACAATACTTTCTCCTGTTATATTACTATCGTTGTACTTGGGTTCTCGCTCTTCTTTGAGCTCGGCAGTGGGAGAAAAAATCTTTTCAGTTTTTTTAACACTAAACACCGGCTTCTCATCTTCATTAATATATACTCTAGATACATCCTCAATGAATTTACCAGTAAGTTCTAAATCAGATTCTGGATCACTGGTAATAAGGTCTTCTGCCAGTTTTGATGCTAGTTGCATCTGAAGATCAACACCCTCTTTGGGTTTTTCATTATACTTGGTAAGTAAGGTTTGTGTGCTAGTTTGAGAAGTGCCTTTTACCACGCGTTTATTAATTACCTTATCTCCAGATTCCATTACCATGGAGATGGCAGGCTTTGGATTCAAAGATCTAAAAGTAATCTCGGCATCTCTTTTTTTATCGTTGGCTAGTTTTATATATCTAATCATATTTCTTTAATTAAAACATTGCAAAATCCATATCGTCTTCTTCTACCTGGGTCTCTTCAGGCACTAATTCCTGCTCATTATCTTCAAGGCCTATAAATTCAAGGTCAGACTTCATCCCTGTAATGGCAAACACATCGGTTCCGTTACTAATTAAAAAGGCATCATCACCCTCATAATCTGCTCTGTAGTTAAATACAAAATAGTATGTCTTGCCATTGTTAAGCGCTTTGAGCAAGGCTTCCTTATTCTGCTCAATCTTTAATTGATATACAGACTTAACAGCCATAGACAAATACTCATCAATGGTAGCTTCTCGAAGCATCACTTTTTGGTCATAAATAGAGGGTACTTTTTCTACCTTTTTCCCGTCGCTATCTACACCCACCAATGTGTTTTTAGAAATAGCTTCCCCTTTTGCATTCAAGGAAACCAGTGCAGAAGACCCAGAAGGCATCACATACTGTCCTTCTGCCAAACCTGCGAGCTTACACTTGCTACCGTTTTGATCAAACACCTCTATGGTAGACCAGCCATAGATCTTTTTTCGGTCTACTTTTTTGAGCTCCGCCATAATGCTTTGCCCGTTAATTGAGAATTCTGCTTTTCTTGCCATTTGATTTGTTTCTTAAATAATCCAATATTGCCCCCCAATTTCTGAAGTTTTCTGATCCAAAATGCAACCATTCCCCTTTAAACTCAGAAGCACCGTTAAATCTTCTATCGTCAATTAGGTAATCTCCAATTAACAATTGCTTGTGATGACATAAAATCAAATTCTTTCTAATCAATTTTTCATCAAAATGTTTTGCAACCCACAATCTTTTATACATCCATGCTTCTGGGTTATCCCAAGGAGCTGTAGATAAAAAATAGACTTTAAAGTTAGGGTCTTTTAGTAACTTATTCACCGAATCTATAGCGTTAGGTATTGGTGCTAAATTTTCATAAACACCCGGTAGTTTATCAGGTCTGCAAATATAAGGTGTTACACCTCCTAAAGGATGCTCTAACTTTCCTTTATCAAAATCTGCAACTACTCCGTCTAAATCTACATATATGATTTTCATAATTGTCTATTATCTTTTTAAAATTAATTCGGCTTTTTTAATGAATACAGCATATCTCTCAGCTCTATTCATTTTAAATTTATCTGACAAGATATTACTCAATGCCTCTTCTAATTTTGGCTCAGCTCTATCTAATTCTATTTCCGCTAGATTTAGGGCACTTCTTAGAGAGTAATATGCACTTCTCCAATCTTTATCCTCTTGATTACTAGAATTAAAATATGCTACTGCCATATCAAAATACTGCGCACTCTTGGAAAATTCTTTTAGTTTTTCAAAAATAAATGCACAGTAAATAATCTTATCCCCATAATTTTCATGGTTTTCATCACAGCTTTTTAAATAATTAAGCGCGTATTTTTTTGCTCTTTTCAATCGAACGCCAGAGTTATAACTCTTCATTAGAAATTGCTCTGTAAGATTATCTACCAATATTGAGTCTTTTAAATATACATCTTTTTTGTTATCCGGAATTAGCCCATAGATTTGTATTCTCTTATCCAACCATTTTAAAGCGTTTTCATCATCAAGCACTAATTCAAAGTATTCAACATATTTACTACATACATCTGCATATTCACGATTCGCTTCACCTAAAGTGATTTGCACCCTTTTTAAATAAGAATCGGCTAATAGCTTATACGCTATTAATTGTTTTGTTTTCTTATAAAACCTTAATTTGTTAACAGCATATGATTTAATTAAATTATTGAAGTGAAATGAATTGTATCTCTTTTTAATATAATCATCAATAAATTTTATTACATTATTTTGAATAGTATGTGTTAAATCTGTAAAAAAGGGGTTTGCTATTAATCTAATATTTAACCCTATTATTAATTTAAGGTTCTGAGATTCATTTGGTATATAATTATACAATTCAGCATGTAATTTAATAGTTTCATTTTTCATGTTATTTTCAGAAAACAAATCCAATAATAAAGCTATGATATTTTCATTGGTAAATGCATCAGAACTATTTTCAAGTAATAGATAACCCTCCTTTATAATTTCTAAATCAGTTAATTCCTTAACACTTTCTGGCCAAGTACCAAAATAAGGATTAACTCTCCCAATCTGATATTTTTTTTCAGTAACTATAATCATATTATTTAAAGTATGACTCCACAAGTATTTCGATTGTATTTTTCGATTATAATAATCGAAGTTTACACTGTTTTTATTCTTTTCTAAAAAGTCATTTAACAGCTTAAATGAATATTTAAAATCTCTTTTTTCATTGGAAATTTTGATAATAATATTTAGTAAAACGAATTCTCGATACTCTCCTTCAGCTTTTTTATTTATAAAATCTAATTCTTTTTCATTAAGTAATCTTTCTTTATAGTATAATTTTAGAATTATTAATAGCTCATTTTCAAAATTAAAATCTTTAACCATCAAAAAAGGTTCTCTAGAAGTAACATCTTCATACCTAGCTTCTCTTTCTGCTGGTGTTAAATTATCATTTGAGGTAATCGCTAAACTTTCGATGATATATGAAATTAATTTTAGTCCTTTTTTATCTTTAAAAAATTGTGAAAAGGCGTTTAAATTGTCAAAATCTTCAATTTCTAAAAATCTAATTACTATTTCTAAAATTAATTTTTGAAGATGTTCATAATAGGTATTGTTTACTGAAAGGGTTGTTAATCTTCTGGTAACTCTTAATAAGTCTTGGATTGTATATAGATGCGAATTCCTTATAATATTTTTTTGAGTAGCTATATATCTTTTATTATATTCTATGACAATTTGTTTATCACTTATTTCATCTTCAGACACTGAAAAGAATGATTTTATAGCACTAATGATTCTTTTGTCAGTAAACTCATATAAATTATCTTGTTCAGAAACATCATTTAATAATTTGTTTTTTACGGCAGTTTCTAAAAAAGCCAATATATCTAATAACTCATAGCCCCAAACTTTAGCTAAAATGTCAGCATCAAATTTATTACCTATAATAGCGGCACTCTCCAATAATCGTTGCCATTTTGGCTCAAATGATTTAAAGATAGAATGGTAATATCCATCAACTTCTTTAGAGTTTGGAAGGTCATTTATGTTCAGGTTTTTAGTTAGTAAATAACCATCTGGAGTATATTTTAAAGTTTCATCCTCAATCCATCCCTCAATTACTTTCAATATATATAAAGGGGTTAATACTGCAACATCATTATTTTCATTTAATTTATCATTAAAAATAGTATTGATTTGATTCATTGAATATGATTGAATCTTAAACTTATTATTTTGATCGCTTAAATGTTTAACAAAATCAAATAAATTAAAATCTTTTGTACTTAATAATTCTTCAATAAGAAATTTATTGTCGGAGTCATCATTAATAGCCTCTAAATCATCAATTAATCCTTGATGAGCTACACCTCTGTAGTTCGTATTTAAACCATCTCTTAACGTTAGTATAATACAGAGATTACCTCTTAAAAATTTATTATTGTTTATTATATCAATAAAATGCTTTAAAAAAGAATAGCTTTCAGGGTCAATCCAGTGTAAATCTTCCATTACAAAAACGGTCTTTTTTTCTAGTGACTCCAATTTATCTATAATATCAATACAAATTTCTGTCATAGGCTTCTGCTCATTCCTATCAAAATCTGCAATAAAATCAGTATTCATACCAACAAGATTTACTGCAGATGTAATAATGGATTTTTGAGCTTCAATACCCTCGTGTCTGTTTGAAAATTCAGAAATTTTCAGCAACTGACTAAAAGCTTCTATAAATGGTTCAAACGTAACCGCACCCTCTCCTTGTATTTCGTCACAATCACCATAATACCAATTCCATCCTGCGGCTTTAAATTTAATTTTAGCTTCACTTAAACTAGCGGTTTTACCAATACCCATTGGAGCAGATAAAATCATGATATTCAATTTATCCTCAGACATACCATTCGTTATTTTATCATAAATCATCTCTATTGGATTTATAACTTTACTAATAAATATATCTTTAATTAAAGTAACATTTTCAGACTCCTTTAATTTATTTTCATTTATAACCTCAAGTCTTTTTCCTATTAGGTAATGAATAAAACTGATTGGCACCACTATTAAAAATCCATAAAATAAATTCTGAATATTTATTTCTGATAGAATTAAAGTATTAAAAAACACCAATGCTAATGTGCCCAAGATTAAACCAAATAGGGATTGGTTTCTTAAATTTTTGTGAATAGATTTGGCTGTAAATTGATAATAAGATCTCGCCAGAAGACCAGCAATAACGAGCGTTATTATAACTAATAATATGTGCTTAACCCTTGGGATATAATTAAACTGAATTGTATAAAATATAAATATGGGAAAATAACTAGCATATAAAGAAGTGTTAAAGAAATAGCGATAGCCTTTTTCTGAATGAAAGCCATCTAAATCTAGTCTATTTATGAATAATAAATTTAATAGTGTTGGTATAATACTCATTACTATGGTTAGTGAAACTAACCATAATATCGATGTAGCCTCCATGAAGTGATCCTCTGCGCTAGGCATTAAAATAGATATTGAATATATCATTACAAATGACATAACAAAAGGAATTAAAAAACAGGTTGTAATGAATTGAATCTTATTTATAAATAATTCTAAAAAAAATTTTATTGTTGAAGTCTTTTTTTCTCTATAAATTTTTATTAATTTTTTTCTTTGGTCAAAGAAAGATATTAAGGAGATCAATAAAATTGACTCAAGAATATGTAATAAAATACTAAAGAAACTAATATTTCGTTTATCTACGGAAAAACCTTTTTTTGATATTGTATCAGAAAACCCTTCAGAATTAGTAAATGTGCGGAAACTAGAACTCACTAACCATATAGAATCATTTATTAAATCAATATCATTAACCTTAAATATTCCTATTCGATCAATTTTTAATTTTTTACATAATAACGATATTGTAGATTTATTAAGTTGACCATTTATCAAATTCTTAGCATCAGATTTACCTAATAACTCCTCAATTTTATAAAATGGAAGAATAGAATGATTGGCTTTTTTAATAAGGGTTTGATTAACAATTTCAAACATTTCATCATCGCATTTATCTCTAATAAGTATTGACTTAGTAATGTTAGTCTCATCTAATACAAAAGATAAAGCTGAAACAGAAAGTAATTTATTTATTGCTTCATCATATGCATATTCAATGGGATCATCTGCAAAACCCATATAATTAGGGATACCTTGAAAAAAAGGGAATAATTCGACTTTGTGATTCATATTCTCTTCACATGTTAAAAGTGTAAGAGAAATTTTATTTTTAAAATCTTTAGCAAAATAATTAGAGGTATCAATCTCTAGAATAGAATCACTATAAGTATTTGCTAAATTTAAAAAATATTTATTGTTATCGGTTTTTCTAGAGATGTAATCTAATGATGACAGATGGTGTTTATACTTTTCTATTGTTAAAGAATCTCTATCATTAGATTGTGAAAAACCAACATTTAACACACCTAAGAAAATAAGTATTAAAAATATATTTGTTTTATTTAGATAATAATTGAACATGCTCTTCTAATGATTTACCCTTAATTCTACTTATTAATTTTTTAATTTCATCTTTAAATTTCTCTTCAATTTCCTCACTATTTTTAAATGTATAATTTGATAAAAAACTGCAAAATGATAATGATCTACTTCCGTTAAATTTTTTACAATCTCTTTCGAGTAAATGTTCTTTAGTGAAAATACTAATCAAAATTTGTTTTACTAATCAATTATAAGTTGGATGTAGAGTTTTTTAAAGCAGTTTCAAGAGCTATTTGAAATTTATAACCACTTGTGGCTGCGGTAAGTGCAGTGATATTTTCTTGTATCATATTTATTAAAATAATATTCGTATTTATATTTATCCCTCAATCAAAAAATCACAAGATTTCCGTGATGGTTCATATTCTAAAGTGAAACCTTTGTCTCTATGAATATTCTGGTCGGGGTGTATCAATTCATTATCATAAGCCATAAAACTACCAACATATTCAGGTGCAGAATTATGAAAATCTGCTACATTTGAAAAGCCTAAAAAGGCTAATTTCGATAAATCAAATTCCTCCGCTTCTACATAAAAATCAAAATCTACAATATTGTCATGCTCGAAAGTTACGTTGCGCTCTCTAACTTTATAAGCTGATAACCCCTTAGGTCCAATCCATTCATGAAGTTGTAACACACCATTTTTAGATTTGTATGCATTAAACTCCGTATCCTCATGAAGAGAGAAATCCGCTTGATTTTTTGCCCAAAATGCCTTTACAATTGAAGCAGTTTTAGGGTCTTCTTCTTCGTCAACCCATTGGGTTTCACCTAAAAAATCAGCTAATTTTTGTTTTGCAACCACTTCTTGATCATCAACTGTAATGGTAATAAAGGCATCATCTTCAATTAGATTAACCTGGTCATGCCAAGCCATATCAAAAACAGCTTCATAAAATTGTAAATAACCAATACTGCCTTCTTCAGCTTCTTTGAAAAACTCAAATAATAATGGACAATCTGCTTTGAATTGTTCCATGTCCATATTCGTCTTGAATTCCTCTATTCCATCATCTGCACCTACTAAAACCGTTCCGTAGAGCAATTTCAACATGTCCTCAATTGTTTGTATATCATCTGATGCATAGGACAATGCTTTTTCACACTCATCGTAATACTCGGGGAGTACAATACCAAACATATAATTTGGAATACGCCCGCTGATATTAATATTTATTTCTTTCATTTTATAAAGTTTTATGCTTGTTATTAAAGTTGTTTTCGAATAAGTTTTTCTATTTTTTGAGCATCCGATATAGAAAAATCTTTAGCTATAATTTCTACTGCACCGCGACCAGCAATTATGATATCTGCATCAATTAATTTTCGATCGATACGGACGGAGGAAATATTTTGATATGCAAGATTTACAAGGTCTTTACCAATTAGGTATTTATTTCTTTTTGTATAGGTAACTCCAGTTTGATCAATCAAAATTTTATCAGGGGTAAGAATATTACCCCCTAATAAAATATTTGATGAAAATTCATATGAAAACTCAATTAGTGAACTAGAATTTGTAACTCCCGAGCCAACTTTAGTTCCGCAGGAGGAACAAAATTGATCGCCTGAATTAAGGGAATTTCCACAGTTTGTACAATAACTCATGTGGTTTTTTATAAAATTTTAAATAATATAATTAAATTTCTTTCCATTCAACATCATTCATGTTGAGTGAGAATGAAAATTTATGACCTATAAGTTCCTCAAATGCCTTTTGAGTCTTTGGTCTTTCAGGTTTTCTTACACCACTTTGTTCAACGATAACATGCATATGTGGTTCTAAATATTTACCTTTTCCTACTGCTTTCTTTTTTTTGATGTTAGCTTGAAATTTATAACCCATTTTATTTTGATTAAATTAACACCTACTCCTTTTTAATGTTGTTTTTCAGTTTGTTTCAACGATTGTAATTTTAATTGAAATAATTATTAATTTTCTTTTAGTTCCGTTATTTTTTAATTTGTTATTTGCGCTACTATATATTCCATCAATTCACTGTAGTTCTCTTTTAACTCTGAATACGCATTATATTCAATAATTAAATCTTTATCCCTTGATATATAGATATTTTCACTTTCTTGTAAATTATATGTTGATTTTATATTTTCAAATAAAGATGAAACCTTTCCGGTGTTTTTCTTTACCCAAATTTTCATTCCGAGTGCTTTCTTAGAAGGATTTGAGCAATATATGAGTTGTTTTTTACCTCTACCTAAACGCGTCTCATCATTAAAAGATGACCCGGTTTTCGCAAATGAGATTCTATATTTAGTATTGTTTTTTTCAGCCTCACTTAGAGGAGACCATAAATCAGCATAATTTTTAACGGCTTGATCCGTAAATCCTTCTTCAGCAAGTTGTAAAAGTTTAGTTTGTACACCATCAAAAATAGTTTTGTTTCCTACTTTTTGTACTGCTTGTTTTGTTTCAACATCATCGTCAACGCTTGTAATAGATGCAAATGTCATGGCTGTTTCTAGTTCATCTTCTAGTGTGTCTTTATATTTATTTCGCAACAAATTAAGTAATTCTAAAACTGAGAACGCACGTGCTTTTAGATAAGAATCACCTTGACAAGCACCCCAGGTTACCTGTTCCCACTCCTCATCAATAAGGTCTGACTCTCCGAACTTTTTAATTTTTTCTTGAACTGCGTCCCATTCAACACCAAATTTATTTCCAAACCCTTTGCTCCATTCTGGAAAATTAGGTTTCTGAGAAAGTAATCTAAAAATCTTAGGATATGAAATTTGAATTCCTAAAACAGCAAACAACATAAAATCATCTCCTTTAGGTTGCTCATCATCTAATTCAATTTCTTTTAAGTGATTAATTAAACTAAAAGCATTTAAATACCGTTTTAAACTTCTAGGATTATATCCAATACTATATTTAACAGCTTTTACATATAATTCTTTTTCTTGCTCTTGTATGACTGTTCCAAGACTTTTAAGTTTCTCAACTAAAAAATTCTCAATATCATAAGTACCAATTGGCATTGAAAATGGAACCTGAATAATCTTATCAAAAAACGAACGAAACTCTCGTTCATTCTCATCTGTTTTAGGACCAAATTTACTTTCCAATCCCTTCACTACAATATCATAATCAATAGCTAGTATGAAAATACAATTTGGAATATCAAAAATATTTTTAAGTGCTTCCAAAACTTCCACTGCATCGCCAGGTGGAATACGATCTAAATCATCTACAAAAAAGACAACTTTTTCTATTGGATTTTTAGGATCTTTTATTAGATCCATTATTAAATCTGCAATTAATGCTTTAATTTCTGCAACTTCTGCTGCAGATTTTTGGCTTCCTCCGCCCTCTACAGCGCCCTTAACATCAATACCGGTTTGATTTGCAACAATCTGATTTGCTAAACCTCCTAAAAAACGAGCTGCAGATTTAAATTTCTCTTCTGTATCATCTTTCAAGGTCCAAATACCCCTACTTTTACAAGATTCCTTTAATTTTTCTAACATCCCTCTCAAAACACCAGGAGTGGTTTCATTTGCATTACGAAATAAACTATATTCCCAAGTATTTACCCAAGAGCAGGCAATGTTTTTTTCGTTAAAATCTTCAAGAAGAAGTGACATTAGAGAGGTTTTCCCTGTTCCCCACTCACCTTGAAGCCCTATGGTAATTGGAGTGTCGGATCTAGTGATAAAATTAGAGAGAGCTTGACTATATTTTTCAACTTTTAAAAGATCTTGATTTAGCGTGGTGATTGGTTTATCTGTAATCGAACTCATACTTTTTTATGTAAATTAAATAATTATAAAAATCTAAGACAATGCATTTTTGATTATTAATATCAACTAAATTCTACTATAAATATACAAATGTTTTACACAAAAAAAGATACATATATGATACACGATTTTAAACGCATTTAAATAACGTCTAAAAAAACATCAAATTATAGCGGTAGTGAGTTCAATTATTACATGAATAAATTTCGTATTGCCACACAAAATATGTTTAATATGTCCGGTTACTGTTTGGATCTATAGTACTATGGTTTATATGTGAGTTTAAAAAATATTTGTTGTATGATTTCTTAGTATTTCAAGCAGGAAAATAGTTAGTAAAAGTTTCTTCTAGAGCGAGTGTATTTGCTTTATGATTTTTAGAAAATACTTGGTTACTTATTTGTTGAAATAATACCATTCGCCAATTTTATCGCTATAGTGTTCATATTCAAAATCATGAATAATATCTTCTAATTTAAGTGGCTGGTAGTTTTTGCTTAAGGTTCCTTCTATTAATTTATTTCTATGAACATCTTTTTAAGTGTATCGGTCTTCAAAAACAAACCCATTATTAAATTTGAGTTCTAAACCACTTCTACCTTCAACAATATAATTGTAAAAACCATGCTCAATACCATTTGAATACTGTATACTTATTTGATTGCGGTCATCAGGTGTTTTCACAACCGTGTTTTCAAACTCTC
>Ga0307998_1000785_pt1 | contig 17607 bp, 10 predicted proteins | sample Davwhametageno37_FD_203147 | JGI IMG/M metagenome (GOLD analysis project Ga0307998, IMG submission 203147) | Marine microbial communities from Davis Island wharf, Antarctic Ocean - #37 | ecosystem: Environmental > Aquatic > Marine > Unclassified | place: Antarctic Ocean: Davis Island wharf... | reverse complement strand
GATGAGCCGGGGTGACAAGGACGGCGCCGACGCCGTCAAGGCCCAGGTGGCCGCAGGCAAGGTGGAGCTCGAGCAGTCCGCCGCCCGCCTCGAACAGATCCAGGCCGAGTTGCTGGCCATGCTCGTTGCCGTGCCCAACCTGCCGCACGAATCCGTGCCTGTGGGCAGTGACGAATCGGGCAACGTGGAAGTGCGCCGATGGGGTACGCCCGGCACCTTTGCTTTCGAGGTGAAAGACCACGTGGACGTGGGCACGCCGCTGGGGTTGGACTTCGACATGGGCGTCAAGCTCTCGGGCTCGCGCTTCACGGTGATGAAGGGCCAGATCGCCCGCCTGCACCGTGCCCTCAGCCAGTTCATGCTGGATGTGCAGACCCAGGAACACGGCTACACCGAGTGCTATGTGCCCTATGCCGTGAACGCAGATTCCCTCAAGGGCACCGGTCAGTTGCCCAAGTTCGAAGGCGACCTGTTCGCCGCCAAGAAGGGCGGCCAGGATGGCGAACCCGTGCCAGACAACGCGGCGCTTTACCTCATCCCTACCAGCGAGGTGCCGCTGACCAACTTTGTGCGCGACATGGTGGTGGCCGAATCCGAACTGCCCATCAAGCTCACGGCCCATACGCCATGCTTCCGGTCCGAGGCCGGCAGCTACGGGCGTGACACGCGCGGCATGATCCGCCAGCACCAGTTCGACAAGGTCGAGATGGTGCAGATCGTGCACCCCGACAAGAGCTACGAAGCGCTGGAAGAAATGACCCGCCACGCCGAAGCCGTGCTCCAGAAGCTGGGCCTGCCTTACCGCGTGATGAGCCTGTGCACGGGTGACATGGGCTTTGGCGCCGCCAAGACCTATGACCTGGAAGTGTGGCTGCCCGCGCAGAACACTTACCGCGAGATCAGCTCGGTGAGCAATTGCGAAGCCTTCCAGGCGCGCCGGTTGCAAGCCCGCTTCAAGAACGCACAAGGAAAAAACGAACTGCTGCACACCCTGAACGGCTCTGGCCTGGCAGTGGGTCGCACCCTGGTGGCGGTGCTGGAAAACTACCAGCAGGCCGACGGCAGCGTGACGGTGCCCGAAGTTCTGCGCCCCTATCTGGGTGGCCTGGCTGTTTTAGCACCCTGAAAATCCGGCTATAATCTGAGGCTTCGAGCGGAGAGGTGGCAGAGTGGTCGAATGTACCTGACTCGAAATCAGGCGTAGTGGCAACACTACCGTGGGTTCGAATCCCACCCTCTCCGCCAGTATCCAAAGGGTTTGCTGCTATGAAAATAGCAGCAAACCCTTTCTGGTTTCTGGGGCTGCCGTTCGGTTCGCGCGGGTTTTCAGCCTACTTGGACCCGGTTGCGGCCTTGGGCCCTGGCCTCATAGAGTGCCGCGTCGGCCCTGGCGATCAGGGCATCGATGGTGCGGTCCCCGTGGCGTACTGTGGTCAAGCCGATGCTGACCGTGCAATGCGGCCGGTCTGCCGAGCCGGGCGTTGCATGCAGCGCGGCACGCATGCGTTCGGCCGCCGCTTTTGCAGCGTCGGTGTCGGTTTCGGGCAGGATCACCAAAAACTCTTCACCGCCATAGCGCCCCAGCCGATCGGCTGAGCGCAGGTGGGACTGAATGAGCTGGACAAAGTGCGCCAGCACATGGTCGCCTGCCAAGTGTCCGTGCTCGTCGTTGATGCGCTTGAAGTGGTCGAGGTCCAGGATCAGCAGCGAGAAGGGGTTGCCATAGCGCTCCCACCGCGCCAAGTCGTCGGCACAGGCCGCGAGCACTGCCCTGCGGGTGTAGGCGCCGGTCAGAGAGTCGTGGGTGGCCATGTATTCAAACTCCTCCCGCACGCGCTCACCGGCCATCAGCAGCACGCCAATGCTCACCAGCAGCGCCGAGAAGCTGAAGGTCGCGATGTACAAGGTCTGGATGGGAGACTGCGCAAAGCGCTGGGTGTCTGCCAGGTCCAGCCACAGTGTTGACAGCGCCCTGCAGATCAGCACGGCAGCCTGGCCCCACAACACCATGGCCGTGAAACGGTGTGCGAACCTTTTATTGCCATGGCGGCCCAGCAGCCTGGCATGTTCGACCACCACAGCCGCCAGCGTGCCGCTGAAGACCAGCACGCGAATTCGATAGTCGGGGTACACGTGCATGAAGAACGCCAGCACGAGCAGGGTGGCTGCTATCACAGCGGCCCAGCGGCGCCACGACGATGGCAGGCCGTGTAGCCGCTCACTGCCCCAGAGGAAAAGCGTGACACCCACCAGCAGCAGTCCATTGCCGATCAACGTCACCAGCGGGGCGGGCAGCAGGCCGTCCAGGCCGTAAAACAGTGTGGACGCCGCACAGACCAGCGGCGCCGTGCCCCAGAGCCGCATGCCCCGGATAGATGCAGGGTAGTTGCGGCGCAGTCCCAGCAGGACCAAGCCCATGACGATGCCGATCAGTCCGGCCATGATGGTCAAGGAGCGAAGGTCAAGCTGAAACATGGAATGTCTGGTTCTTTCGGGGAGTGCTGTGAAAGTGGGCGCGGTGTTGCAAAAGAACGCGAAGGCGTGACCACGGAGGTGGACGCCTGGCGCGGTGGGGCAGTGGATGCACCGGTCTGGTGCGAATTTAGGAGGGGATGTGCTCGGACTATGTCCGGTTTTGTATGGTATTTAGCGGTTTAGACGGACTCTATCGGCCCGGCTGCAGGCCACTGAGTGATGCGCAGGCGCTGCACCTGTAGGCCAAAATGAGTGGTTGCGCAGCTTGCGTCTGCGACCCGAAGGAACCCTGCATGTCCCAAGAATTTCCGACCGATAACCCGGGCATCCGCCTGACCCAGTACAGCCACGGCGCAGGCTGCGGCTGCAAGATCAGCCCCAAGGTGCTGGACGTGATCCTGGCTGGCAGTGGGGCCCAGCACCTGGACCCGAGGCTCTGGGTGGGCAACACTTCGCGGGACGATGCTGCGGTGTATGCCCTGGATGGGGAGCGCGGGGTGGTGTCCACCACCGATTTCTTCATGCCGATCGTGGATGACCCCTATGACTTCGGGCGCATTGCAGCCACCAATGCGATCAGCGACATCTACGCCATGGGCGCCGATCCGCTGATGGCGATTGCCATCCTGGGGTGGCCGGTCAATGTGCTGCCGCCAGAGGTGGCCCGTGAGGTGGTGCGCGGCGGGCGCGCGGCGTGTGATGCGGCGGGCATTCCGCTGGCGGGTGGGCACTCCATCGATGCGCCGGAGCCCATCTTCGGACTGGCGGTGACAGGCATCGTAGAAAAGCGCCACCTCAAGCGCAACGACACGGCCACGGCGGGTTGCCGTCTGTATCTGACCAAGCCGCTCGGGATCGGTATCCTGACCACGGCAGAGAAAAAGGCCAAGCTGCGCCCCCAGGACGTGGGTGTGGCGCGGGACCTGATGTGCACGCTCAACCAGCCAGGGAGCCGGTTTGGCCGACTGGCGGGTGTGACGGCGATGACGGATGTCACCGGCTTTGGTCTTTTGGGGCACCTGGTTGAGATGGCGGAAGGCAGCGGCTTGAGCGCCGTGATTGACTATGCGTCCGTGCCCCGCCTGGATGGGGTGGACTATTACATGGACCAGGGCTGTGTGCCCGGCGGCACGCTGCGCAACTTTGACAGCTATGGCGCAAAAATTGCGCCCCTCACCGACGTGCAGAAGCACCTGCTGTGCGACCCTCAGACCAGCGGGGGGCTATTGGTGGCCGTGAGCCCGGAGGGGGAACCTGAGTTTCTGCAGGTGGCCACGGAACTGGGCCTGGCGCTGCAGCCCATTGGTCAGCTCACCCCGCGACAGGCGTTTGCCGTCGAGTTGCGCTGATGCCAACTAACCTGACGGACTACCGGCACATCTTCCTGAACGATGTGCCCATGATGGATGTGCGCGCCCCGGTGGAGTTTGGTCAGGGCGCCTTTCCTGGGGTCGCCAACCTCCCCTTGATGGACGATGGCGAGCGCCAGCAGGTGGGCACCTGCTACAAGCACAAGGGCCAGGAGGCCGCGATTGAACTGGGGCATCAGCTGGTATCGGGCAGCACTAAGCGCCAGCGTATTGAGGCCTGGGCGCAGTTTGCGCGGGCGCACCCGCAGGGCGTGCTGTATTGCTTTCGTGGAGGGCTGCGCTCGCAGATCGTGCAGCAATGGTTGCTGAACGAAGCGGGCATGGACTACCCCCGGGTGGTGGGTGGCTACAAGGCCATGCGTGGGTTCCTCATCGGCACCACGCAGGCTGCGGCGGCGCAATGTGGGTTTGTGGTGCTCAGTGGCCTGACGGGCACTGGCAAGACCGAGGTGATTGCGCAGCTGGCCAACGGCCTCGACCTGGAAGGGCATGCCAACCACCGAGGTTCTAGTTTTGGCCAGCGTGTCAGCGGCCAGCCCACGCAGATCGATTTTGAGAACCGGTTGGCCATCGATGTGCTCAAGAAACGTGCTCGGGGCCACGAAACCTTGGTGCTGGAGGACGAAGGGCGCCATGTGGGCAGTTGCTCTGTGCCCCTGGAGCTGCGGCAGCGGCTGGAGCAGGTACCCATCGTCTGTCTGGAGGATTCTTTCGACGCCCGTGTTGAGCGCATCTTGCGAGACTATGTGCAGCAGCAGTGCGCGGATTTTGTGGCGGTCCATGGCGAGGCGGCGGGTGCCGGCCTGTTTGCAATGCGGTTGCTCGACAGCCTTGAAAAACTTGCCAAGCGCCTCGGGGGCGACCGCTACCAGACGCTGCGCACATTGATGCAGGCAGCACTTGCGCAGCAACGGAGTCAGGGCGACTTGTCGTTGCACCGGGGCTGGATTGCGGCACTCATGCGTGACTACTACGACCCGATGTATGCCTACCAGCGGCAAAGCCGGGCTGACCGCATCGTTTTCCAGGGCGACCACCGGGCGGTGCTCGACTTTCTGCAGTCGCAGTCGGCCCCTCGCTGCTAGCTATGGCGCGTTGTCGTCATCGTCCGACGGCGCATTCAGCCGCTGCGGCAGCACCAGCCGGAACTCGGCCCCGCGCCCTACGTCGCTGTCCACCTCCAATGCTCCGCCGTGGCGTAGCACCACGGTCTGCACCAGTGCCAGGCCCAGGCCAACCCCTGCGATGGTGGGGTGGCTGTGGTCGTGCAGCCGCTGGTACGGGGTGAACAGGCGGCCTTGCTGCTCGGGCGCAATGCCGGGGCCATGGTCCCGCACCGACACCACCCATTGCGTGCCGCGCGCCACGATGGCGCATTGCACCGCTCCGCCATCGGGGCTGAACTTGATGGCGTTGTGGATCACATTGGTCAGCGCACGGGACAGCAGGGAGCGGTCGCCCAGGCATGGCGCGGTGTCCGGGGCAGCCACCGTACGCAGGTCCACGTTGCGGTCGCGGGCCAGGGTCCAGAGATCGTCGGTGGTTTCGGAGAGCAGGGCGGCCAGGTCCATTGGCGCCATCCGGTATTCCTGCGTCTGCGCGCTGGCCAGTTGCACAAAACTCTCGGCCATGCCCAGCGAGGCCTGCGCGTAACGCTCAATGCGCTCCAGCAACTCCTGGTCCGACAGGCGGCCGGGATAGGCGCGCTGCATCTCCAGCAGCGTCAGGATGGATGCGTTGGGCGCGCGGATGTCGTGCGAGATGAAGTGCATGGCCTGGTCGCGTTGCTGCAGCGCACGGCGCATCTCGGTCAGGTCCACCAGGGTCAGCAGCCAGCCTGCGTTGGCCAGGTCGGTGAAAGGCTTGCTCTGCACCAGCAGACTGCGGCCCTGGGCGTCGGTGCCCTCTGCCTGCCCGGGCAGGGCGGCGCTGCGCAGGCTGGCCTGGGTGATGATCGGCTGCTCTGTGCCCACCTGCACCAGGTCGGCCAGCAGGTCCACCACGGACAGGCCCTGCAGGGAGGGCTGGGTGGGCCCGCCCAGGTGCTGGCGGGCTGCCTGGTTGGCCAGCAGGATTTCGCCCTCGGGGGCGCAGACAATGGTGGGCGATGGCAGCTGCTGCAGGCTTTCGCTCACGAAGTGGTGCAGGTCGCGCAGCTGGCGTGAAGCGCGTTCCACGGCATTGATGCGGCGCTCCAGAAAGTCAGCAGAGTCTCCAGGCCGTCTGCGCAATCGCATGGGCAAACCCTGGCGCTGCAGGTTCTCCATCTCCAGCCGCAAGAAGTGCGCGGCCGCGCTCAGTCGCCGCCAGCTCCACAACGGGTAGGCCAGTGTCAGGCCCAGCAAGGCGGCGGCCGGGGCGAACTGCAGGCCCGCCCACCAGGGCAAGGCCATGCTCAGAAGCAACGTGGCCACGGCCAGCCCGGCGCTGGTCAGCAACGCGGCCAGGGGGCCGATGAGCAGCAAGGCCAGCAGCGCGCAGGCCACCGGCACCAGGTTGAAGGCCATGTTCAGTGCCTGCGGTGCGCGCACGATGTGTTCGCCGGCCAGGCGGGCATCCAGCACATGGGCAACCACCTCCACGCCCGGCATCAGGCGCGACTGCTGGCTGACGGGCGTGGCAAACATGTCGCCCAGGCCCGAGGCCGCAGCGCCCACCAGCACATACTTGCCCTCCAGTGCTCCGGCGGGCACCTGGCCACGCAGCACATCGATGTACGAGTAGGTGGTGAAAGGCGACGGCCCGGCCGCATATGCGATGAGTGTGGGGTCGGTGCGCTGCCAGGGGCTGGTGTCAGCCTCGCTGACGGGCGAGGGTGCACAGGTGGTGGCGGGCTGCCGGTCTGCGACGCACTGCAGCGCGCTGCTGAAGTGGTGCCAGGGCGCTGCTGCCGGGCCTTCAAGCAGGTACAGGCTGCGCACCACGCCATCGCTGTCGGGTGCTACATGCACATGTCCCAGGCCGGCTGCAGCGCCCGCAAAGGCTGGCCAGGGCATGTCGGTCTGGTTGTTGACAGGTCCATAGCCGCGTCGCAGCACGGGCAGCACCACACGCGCGCTGCGCCGGATGGCATCGGTCAGCAGCAGGTCGTCTTCGGGGTAGTCCAGGTCGGCTTCGTTGAACAACACGTCCATGCCAATGGCGCGTGGGTTATGGGCGGTCAGCCGTGCGATCAACTCGGCATGCAATGCCCGGCGCCAGGGCCAGCGGCCGATGTCGGCAATGCTGGCATCGTCGATGGCAACGATCACGATGTCGGGGTGCGCGGGCCGTGAGACCAGGCGCATGCCCGCGTCCTGCACCAGGTGGTTGACGCGGCCCAGGCTGTCGGCGGTGCTGAGCCAGGCCACCAGCGCCATGAGAGCACAGGCCAGCAGCGCCCATTCCAGGCGTCGGCGTCGGCGGCGCAGGTGGGCAATGGTCAGCATGACAGGGGTGGGCTGCGAAGCGTCTGCTCAGCGCGTGCCAGGGCTGCCGCGCCTGCCGTTGTGATGGACAGGGCTGCGCTGGATGGGCTCCATGCCCCGCTCAAGGACGCCCCACGGGCGTGCCGCTGCTGGTGGACACCGGCAAACCTGCGCCGGTGCGGATGCCTGTGCCCACGCGGATCTTGCGCGGTGGAGAGAAATCGCTCTCGAGCCCGCTGGCATCCAGCACCTTGATGCGTACCAGGTACTCCCCTGCGGGCAAGTTGCTGGCCGTCCAGATGGGGGCGTCGAGCACGGTGTCCTCTCCAACTTTGGCAAAGTCCAGATCGGTGGCCTCGGTACGTTGCAGCCGGAAGCGCTGGCTGGCCTGGGCGGGCCAGTGCAGGCGCACGGTAGGGTCGCCGTCCTCGGCCTGCAGCGCCTGCAGTGACAGAGCGGTGGGCCGGTCGGCCACGGTGAAAGGTTGTGGCGGCGCAAACGGCCCCTGGTCTGCCTGTCCATCGGGCAGCGCCAGCAGGCTGGCAATGCGCCAGAAGTAGCTGCCTGCAGGCAAAGCGCCCAGGGGCAGTCGGCATTCGGCCAGGCGCTGTTCATCGCGCAATGGCTGGGTGAACTGGGCGTCGGCCGACACCTGCACGCGGTACCAGCGTACGCCGGGGACTTCCGTGCAGCGCAGCTCGGCCGCGCCGCTGGGCACAACCGCACCGGGCGCAGGATGCTGGTACAGCGGCGCCACCGGGCGGGTCTTGACGATGAATGGTTGCACGGCGGGCAGGCCCGCAATGCCTGCATCGTCCAGCGCCCGCACGGCCAGGTAATAGCGGCCGTCGTCCAGTGCCTTCCAGCGCAGGCGGCCGTCGGAGAAGCTGCCATGGCGCAGCACCTGTGTGAATTCCGGGTCCTGCGCCACCTGTGCCACATACCGGGTGGCGCCAGAGGCCATTGGCAGGTCGATGGCAAGCAGGCCCGCATCGCCCAGTGTGGCGGGCATGCCGGAGGTATCGGGGGCGGGCAGCAAAGGGCGGGGGGCGCCCACCGTGCCATCAGTGGCCACCGCCAGGCCCTGCCCCGGAGCGAGCAGCGCAGTCGGCGCCTTCAGTGCGGCGCCTGGCTCGCTGTCGGTGTCGCGCCGCGATTGCACCGCGACCGAGCCGTGTTCTACCGACGCCGTGGTCTGACCCGACTCGGCCAGGGCCACGCTGAACTGGGTGCCCCGCACGCTGGTCACCGCCAGCGGTGTGCGGATCTCCATGCGGCGCAGGGGCTCGGTACTGGGCGGCACGGTCGATTCCACACCGCCCTTGTGCATCTCCAACACCGACTGCACACTGCCTGCGCGCCCCCGCCGCCGCAACTGGCGCAGCTGAAGCTCGGACTGCGCCTGCACCCGCACCACGGTGCCGTCGGCCAGTTGCACTGCCACGAATGATTCTGGACCCACCTTCAGCTCCGTGCCTTCTTCCAGCTTGCTGCCGGTGGCAATCGGGGCGGCCGTGCCGCCCCGTGCCTGCGCCGTGACCTCGCCCTGCACAAACTGCACGGTGGCCGATTCGCTGGGCTGCAGCCGCACGGGGATGAAGATCAACGAGCCTGGTTGCAGACGCTTGGGGTCGGCCACCTTATTGCGGGCCTGCAGCAACGGCCACTGGCGCGGGTTGGCCAGGTAGCTGCGGGCAAGCCCTTCCAAGGTGTCACCTTCCTTCACGGAGTGGGCAATTTCATCGCCTTGCCGGGGTGTTGAAGGGGCAGCGACCGGCTGCGCTGAGACGGCCGTGGTTGCTGCCAGGCACAACAAGGCTGCAGCACTGGAGGGCATGCGAAACGGCAGGGGGGTGATCAAGTCATGTCTCCTTCATGGGGCACGGAACGGGCAGGCTTGCTAGTGGCAGAACCCGCCAGATTCTGTCGCGGCCCTTCAGCTTTTTTGCTGGGCTTCGACGGCTTCAAAACGGTAGCCCACGCCATATACCGCCGTCACGATGAAACCGTTGGCGGGGCGCAGATCGAGCAGGGTGCGCAGGCGCGAGATGTGGGTGTCCAGCGAGCGCGACATCACATCGGCCACCTGGCCCCAGACGACTTCCTTGAGGTGGTCGCGCGACAGCAGCCGACCCATGTTCTGGAACAGGAACAGGGCGAGGTCGTATTCGCGGTTCTTCAGCTCCACCGCCACCCCGTCCATTTCGATGGACCGGGTCTCCGGCAGGAAGCGGTAGCGGCCGAAATCCATCACGCCGCCGGTGTTTTCAGGGTAGGCGCGGCGCAGCAGGGCGGCCACGCGGGCATTGAGTTCGCCGATGCGCACGGGTTTGACCATGAAGTCGTCAGCCCCACTGCCCAGGCCTTCAACGATGTCGCGCTCTTCCTGACGGTGGGTCACGAACAGGATGGGCACGCGGGCAGCCACGTTCTGGCGTACCCAGCGCACCACCTCGGGTCCGGTGGTGTCAGGCAGGTGCCAGTCCACGATCAGCAGATCAAAGGTTTCGCGGCGCAGCGTGCGCATCAGCTCCGCACCGGTCAGGTGGGTGTGGCACACATGGCCCATCGCCTCCGCGGCCTGCTTGATCAGATCCAGCTGAAGCGCATCGTCGTCCAAAGCGGCTATGCGCATGGTTCTCCCCATCCAAAATCGAACTGCGGATTATTGGCGATAACTACCACGGCGCGGGGTCGCGCAGCGCGGGTTGAGAGGGGTTTTGACATTTATTAACCCTTCTGTGCGCAGCTGTCAGTGCGCGGGTGACGCCGCCGCGATCTCGCGCACCAGCCGTATGCCGACCAGCGTGTAACGGGTCTGTGGACTGTTCCAGTTGCGATAGCCGCAGCGTGCATAAAACGACCAGGTGTGCCACGAGCCACCCCGGCGCACGCGCACGCTGCCCTCTGCCGGTCCGGTCGGATCGGTGCGTGGGGACTGGGCGTAGTAGGTGTCGCCGTGCCAGTCGCTCACCCATTCCCAGGCGTTGCCCAGCATGTCTTGCAGCCCGAACGCGTTGGGGGCGTAGCGGCCTACCGGCGCGGTAAAGGCGTGTCCGTCGTTGCTCGCCAGTGCATGCTGGCGCCAGCCTGGCCACAGTGGCGCTGCTGCCTGGTCAAAGGTGTTGGCCGTGGTGGCCAGCTCCTGGGGGTCATCGCCGTGAGGGTACAAGCTGCGGCTGCCTGCGCGGCAGGCGTATTCCCATTCGGCCTCGGTGGGCAGGCGGTATGGGTGACCCTCGGTGCGGCTGAGCCATTGAGCCAGCGCCTGGGCATCGTTCCAGGTGACGTTGACCACGGGATGGTCCGGGCCCTGCGCAAAGCCGGGGTTGCGCCACGAATAGCGTGGGTCCCTGCCCTCGAAGGCATCGCCGCGCCGCGTGGTGGTGGGGTCGTAGGAGGGGTTGTAGCCATAGCCGCCTGTGCCATCAGCCTCGGATTCGGGCTGGTAGCCAGACGCTTCGACAAAACGCTGGAACTGCCCCACCGTGACCTCATGCTGGCCCAGGTAGAACGCGCGGGTGATGTGTACCTCATGGGCAGGGGACTCGTCCGCCAGGTCGGTGAAGCGCTTGCGCTCCAGCAGCGGAAAGGTTTTCTCCAGCGTCTCGACGGGCGGCACACCGCCCATCCAGAAGGTTCCCGCAGGCACACGGACAAAGGCCATGCCCAGGCTGTTGACCCAGGGTGATGCAGTCGTCGCAGTGCCTTTCGAAGGTAGCTGGTGCTGGCAACCCGCCAGCAGCACCGCCAGTACCAGGAGGCCCCGACAACCCACAGAATCTTGGGGCGCGGGGTGGGTGCGTGGCCTCAAGGCTTGTCCTGCAGCTCGCTCACGCACTCGAACACCAGGCGCGAGCCGTCGTTGCGCAGCAGCTTGGGGTGCAGTGCCATGCGCTGGCATTCGCGGGTGGCAGCAGCATAGGCCTGGGAGGTATCAGGCCCATACACCGGCACGCTGAAGGTGCGGTCGCGGCCCGAGGCCATGGGGCCTGAAGGTCCATAGGGGTTGGTGGCATTGCAACCGGCCAACAAAGCCAACACAGACAGCGAGGTGCATAGCAGTTTCATGGAGTTCTCTCGAGCAGATCAGGGGGCCAGTTTACGCACATGCATGGGGGCTGTGCACCGACAGGGTGCACCACTATGGCGTTTGCGTGGGGCAGGGGGATGCGTATATCCCCCCACTGTGCACGCAAGGGAGTTGCCACTACAGTGGCTGGAGCATGCGCGGCCGCATGCAGCGGTGGAGGAGCGGGATGGCAAGCACGCAGGCACCGGTCACTCAAGACGCCTGGCAGGCCTGGACGTTGCGGGTGTTGCTCGCGCTGGGCTTGCTGGCGCTGCTGCATGCCCTGCCGGTGTGGACGTCGTTGTTGCGACTGGAGCATGACCTGCTGGCCAGCCTGACCGCCGCGCCGCCCCCCGATGTGGGCGTACTGGTGGTGGGGCTGGACGAACCCAGCCTGGTGGCGCTGAACCTCACCCCACCCCTGCCGCGCCGGCTGCATGCGCAATTGGTGCAGGCGCTGTCTGCCGCAGGCGCTGCAGCGCTGGGCATCGACATGCTGTTTTCCGCACCCCAGTCGCCCGCCGACGATGCTGCGCTGGCGGGAGCCCTGCAAGGGCGGATGCCAGTAGTACTTGCAGGGGCCGAGGTGGCGGTGAACAGCTCCCAGGTAGCGCAATACCGGCAGGCCGTGCCTTCGGTGTTTCCGTCGACCCGCCAGGGCAGTGTGGCGGTGCAGCCCGACGACGATGGTGTGCTGCGCCTGGCGCCCGCACAGGACGACGCCCTGTGGCAGGTGCTGGCGCGCAGCGCCGGGCGCACCTTTCAGCCCCCGCCGCCGGGTGCACTGCTGCGCTACTACGCCCCCGAGGTTCCACTGCCCTATGCCCACTACACCCAGGCACTGGAGGCAGGCAGGGCGCTGCCGCCCACTGCCGTCCAGGGGCGCCTGGTGCTGCTGGGGCAAAACACGCCGGTGGATGGGGTCGATCAGTTCGCCACGCCCCTGCGTGCTTTGGGCACTGGCACGCAGTCCGGTGTACTGGTGCACGCCACAGCCCTGGTCAACGGGTTGACGGGCGACTGGGTGGTGCCCGCCCGCCCGTCCGGTCCCTTGCTGCAGGGTGTGCTGGCCGTGGGTTGCGTGGCCGCTTTGACCCGGCGCTGGCGCGGCGGGCGGGCGCTGGTGCTCAGTGCAGCGCTTGCGCTGCTGGCAGTGTTGGGCGGGCTGTGGGCGTACGTGGCAGGGGTGTGGTGGACGGCGCTGCCCACGCTGGCCGGCCTGGCACTGCACCTGAACGTGGGCGCGGCCGACAGCTACTGGCGCGAGCATCGCCGCCGCGAACAACTGCGGGCCGACTTTGCCCGCTACGTGCCTGCGGCTGTGGTCGATGCCCTGGTGGCTGATGGCGCCCAGCCTCACCTGCAGGGCGAGCGCAGGGTGCTGACGCTGCTGTTTTCAGACCTGGCAGGCTTTACTGCCGCCAGCGAGCATTTGCCGCCCGAGGCCGTGGCCCAGGCGCTGAATGCCTACTTCTCGCGCATGACCCACACGGTGCACCAGCACGGCGGCACGCTGGACAAGTTCATCGGCGATGCCGTCATGGCGTTCTGGAACGCGCCGGTGCCCGATGCCCTGCATGCCGACCGCGCTCTGGCGTGTGCGCTGGCCATGCAGGCCGACATGGTGGACCTGCGGGCCCAGTGGCAGGGCACACCCTTCGCGCAGGTGCACCTGCGCATTGGCCTGCACACCGGCGAGGCCGCTGTGGGCCACCTCGGATCGCATGAGCGGTTTACCTACACCGCCGTGGGCGATGCGGTGAACACGGCTGCGCGGCTGGAGGGGGCCAACAAGGCCTTTGGTACAGGCATTCTGCTGTCGGGCGCCACACACGATGCGCTGCAGGTGGGCAAAGCCCTGGACGTCCCGTTGATGTGGCTGGACACCGTGGTGCTTGCCGGGCGCAGCACCAGTGTGGACGTGTACACGCCGTGTGACGAACCCACGCTGGCATCCATCAGCCACACGCTGCACGGCCACTTGCAGGCAGCGCGCTGGGCGCAGGCACTACAGTGCTGTGCCGATCTATGCGCCCAGGCGTGCGCGCAGGCACCACAGTGGCGGGAGCAGGCTCTGCGTCTGCAGGCCCGGGTGCAGGCACAGGCAGACAGTGCCCAGACGGGCGGCCCTGCGACCCATGCCGTACCCGGATTTACCGCGCAGGTGCTGGACAAAACCTGAGCACAAGAGACTTTGAACAGGCTCTACGGCGTACGACTCCCCCAAAGAGGCCCACCATGCCCACCCCCCAGCTTTCGTCCCCATCGCGCCTGGCGTGGCTTACGCCTGTAAGTGTGGCCTTGTCGGCGTGGAGCGCTACCGGCGCCAGCGCGCAATGTGCCGGTGTGCCCCTGGCGCCTGAGGCGGTGGCGGCGCAGATCGTGGCGCTCAGCGGTCAAGGTGAAACCCGAGCACCTGGAACCGGGCCCTGGGGGCCTGCCACCCTGGCCCAGCAACTCGGCGCCGGGGCAGACATACGCACACTGGCGTTGTCATCCGCCGCATTGCTGCTGGTAGACCGCACGCAGATCCGCATGTCGGCCAATGCGCAATTGAGGCTGTGCGACGCCCAGCCAGCGCGCACCCTGCTGGAACTGGCCGCGGGCCGGCTGTGGGCACGCACCAAGAAGGCCCCGGCCAATCTGCAACTGCAAACGCCTGCAGCGCTGGCCGTGGTGCGGGGTACCGACTGGGACGTGGAGGTGGACGGAGCGGGGCGGACCACGCTCACCGTGCTGTCCGGCGCTGTGGAGTTGCGCAACGACCTGGGTAGCGTGCAACTGGGGCCCGCCGAGCAGGGCGTGGCCGAGCCGGGCCAGGCGCCGGTCAAGCGACTGCTGGTCAACCCCCGCGAGCGGGTGCAGTGGGTGGCCGCCTACCCAGGCGGCCTGGCGCGGTGGGCCGAGTTCCAGCCTGTGCATATTGCACCCGCCTTGGCTGCGGTGCGCACCGCGTTGCAAGCCGGGCAGTGGGCGCAGGCGCGTGCGCTGTTGCTGACGCTGTCTGCGCCGGATGACGGCGTGGCGGTGGTGGAGCTTGCCTTGGCAGACCTGGAGGTGCTGGACGGCCAGCCCGACGCTGCGCAGCTGCGCCTGGCCCTGGCCTGGCAGCGCACGCGAGACCCTCGCACCGCTGCGGGCCGCGCCGACCTGCTGATGGCGCTGGACCGCCAGCCAGAAGCGCGCACCTGGCTGGACACCACGCGGGCCGCGTCTCCCGGCTTTGCGCCATTGCTGCAGGCCGACGCCGACTGGCACCGGCTGCAAGGGCAGGGTGATGCCGCCCTGGCCTTATACCAGCAGGCGTTGACCCACGCGGAGGGCGATGCACAGCGGGCTGCCGCCCTGGCAGGGCTGGGCCGCGCATTGCAAGAGCGTGGAGACCTGCGCGCGGCCCGTAGTGCGCTGGCCCAGGCCGTGGCCCTGGCGCCAGACCACGCGGCCTATCGGGGCGAAGCCGCCACGGCGGCCATCGAAGCCCTGCGCTTGGCCGATGCGCGCATCGATCTCGACGCCGCCCTGGCCCGGTCGGGCGACGACTACGTGGCCCTGGCTGCTGCCGGACTGTTGGCCCTGCGGCAGGGCGATGCCGAGACCGCCCGCACCGCGCTGCTCAAGGCCCTGGTGATCGAGCCGCGATACGCCCGCGCACAGGTGTGGCTGGCGGTGGCCGAATACACGCTGGGCGAGCGCGCCGCAGCGCTGGACGCGCTGGACCGTGCACGCGTGGCCGACGCGCGTGACCCGCTGCCCTGGCAGGTGGAGGCCATGCTGCGCAACGACAGCGGTGAACCCGTGGCGGCCATGGCCGCAGCGCGCGAGGCACTCACGCGGCTGCCCTACCTGAAGTCGCTCAACCCGCTGGCCTCGGACAGCCAGGGCTCGGCCAACCTGGGCAAGGCACTGGGCGACTTTGGCATGGAGCACTGGGCGCGGGCCTACGCCAGTGCGTCGTACTACCCGCTGTGGGCAGGCAGCCACTTCTTTCTGGCCGACCGGTACGAGAGTGACTTCAGCCGCCGCTCCGAGCTGTTTCAGGGTTACCTCACCGACCCCACCGTGTTTGGCGCCAGCGACAAGCGCGCGCCGCTCCTGCTGTCTGCAGGCAGTGAATGGTCGATGGGCGCAAGTGCTGAACGCAACCCGCTGCGCCACAACGCCACGGCCGATGTGGGCTACCGCGGGTTTGCCGCCAGCAGCGTGCCCGTGGCCTGGCTGGTGCGGGCCAACGACGTGCAGATGTGGCCCCGCGAAGGCCCCGCCCCCACGCAGTACCGTCTGTCGTCGCCCGCAGCGGATCTAGCGCTGGGTGTGCGGCCCAACGAGAGCCTGTCGCTGTTTGCGCTGCATGGCGATACCACCTTGCGCTACCGCTTTCCGCAGGGCCTGGACTTTGGCAACGGCATCGCCTTCACCGGCGGCGCCGAGACGCGTACGCGCCGCACCGACCTGGGCGCCGCGTGGCGATGGTCGGCCGACAGCCAGACCTGGTTCAAGGTGCACAGCGGGCGCCAGACCTCCGGCCTGGTGCTGGACGATGCGCGCTGGGGCCCCCAGGACTACCGCTATGCCAGTGACGAGCAGGGCCTGTTCCTGCGCCACACCGTGTTGTGGGGCGCGCACCGCCTGAGCGTGGGCTGGGAGGGCGTGGACCGGGATACCGTCAGCGCGATCTCTGACCCCGGCATCACCACGCCGCGCACCAACACCGAGCGCTACCACATGCCCTGGGTGGCGGGCGAATGGCGCAGCGGTGCGTGGACCTGGATGGCCGAGGCGTACTGGCCCCGGTTCACCACCCGCCAGCGCGACCGTTATGCCGACACGGCGACGGGACAAGACCTGCTGCCCGCGCAGGACGACGGCGCGGCGCACCACCACCGGCTGCTGCCGCGCCTGGGCGCCAGCCTGCGCCTGGGCCCAGGCCGGGCCCTGCACTGGGCCTGGCAGGAGAGCGTGCGAGCGCCCGGCACGCACACCCTGTCTCCCGTCGCCACGGGCGCCATTGCCGTGGACAACCAGTACCTGCTGGCGGGCAGCTACGCCCGCAAGCACGCGGTGCAACTGGATTGGGAGGCCAGCGCCACCACCTTCTGGGGAGCCAGTCTGTCGGGGCAGCGCATCAGCAACCTGGTGGCTGCCAACGGTCGCCTGTTTGCGCAAAACACGGGGGCCTTGTTTGACAACGTGGCCACCATCGCCCCCGTGGTGCTCAATGCCCAGACCACGCTCAACACCTATGAGGAAACGCCCGTCTTCGGGCAGGGGCAGCTGGCGCAGGCCACGGTTTCCGTCAACCATTTGCTGGGTCCGCGCTGGAGCGTGCTGGGCAGCTACATCCACACCACATCGCGCAACACCGGGGCGGGTCTGGAGGGGCGTTGGCTGCCCGGCCTTGCCCGCCACGTGGTGCTGGGCCAGACCACATGGCGCCATGAGGCGCGCAGCTTTTCGTTGCTGCGCCTGACATGGCGTGGCATGCGCTACCGTGACGAGGCCAACACCGTGCAACGCGCCCCGGGCTGGAGCCTGGCCCTGGCCCATGGATGGGAGTCGCAGGACCGGCGCTGGAGCTTTACCGGCACGGTGCAGACCGGGCTGCGCACCGGGGAGCGGCCCACGCTGTGGGCCCTGGTGCGGTACCGGGACTGAAGGGGCGCCGGGTGTGCGGAGGGGCCCTTATCGGGTGACGGAAAGGTGTTTGAAGCTTTTTTGACCGGTAGCGCTGGTGAAATATGCCCGAGTAGCTATCAAAAAGGTAGCATTAGATGTCAGAAGGCGTGCAAAAAAAGCCCGCAGCCTTGCGGCTCGGGCTGTGTGTCTTGCACGCGGCGCTCGGTGGCGCGCCGGCTTATGCTGTGGCGGCCTCGGCCAGCGCCTGCAGGGCGGCCGTCACTTCGGCAGCTTCCACGCCGTCCACGGGCGCCAAACGCGGGGCCAGGGTCTGCAGGGCTGCGCTGTCCTTCTGCAATTGGGCAATCGCCTGGCCGGCCTCCTTGGGTGCGTCAAAGCCCGTGCTCTGCAGCAGTAGGCGGCCGTCGGCGGCCACGAGCTTGAAGTAGAACTTGCCGTCGGCTTCGCGGTACTGCTTGAACGCGGGCAATGCGGCCTTGGCGGCCTTGGCCGGTTTGGCGGCTGTGCTGGCCTGCAGCAGGCTGCGCAGGCCCACGGCGCTGCGCAGCTCGCGGATGAACGGCGTGGCCAGCGCGCGGGCGCGCTCGGCACCGGCCAGCAGGGTCTGTTCGATGCGGGCGGGGTTGTGGATGAGTTCCTCATACTGCGC
>Ga0307998_1000783_pt1 | contig 17630 bp, 18 predicted proteins | sample Davwhametageno37_FD_203147 | JGI IMG/M metagenome (GOLD analysis project Ga0307998, IMG submission 203147) | Marine microbial communities from Davis Island wharf, Antarctic Ocean - #37 | ecosystem: Environmental > Aquatic > Marine > Unclassified | place: Antarctic Ocean: Davis Island wharf... | reverse complement strand
CAAGACCGACCGCACCCTGCGCTGCCACCACTGCGGCTACACGGTGCGCGTGCCATTTCATTGCCCGACCTGCGGCAGCCCCGACATCCACCCCATGGGCAAGGGCACCGAGCAGTTGGAGGAGCAACTGGGCGCCCTGCTGTCCGAAGTGCTGCGGCCCGACCGCACACCTGCGCGCATTGCCCGCATCGACGCCGACACCACCAAGGCCAAGGGTGCGCTGGAGGCCCAGCTGGCGCAAGTGCATTCGGGCGAGGTGGATGTGCTGGTGGGCACGCAGATGATCGCCAAGGGACATGACTTTCGGCGCATCACCCTGGTAGCCGCCGTGCAGCCCGATGGCGCACTGTTCAGCAGCGACTTTCGCGCGGCTGAGCGGCTGTTTGCGCTGCTCATGCAGGCGGCCGGCCGCGCCGGGCGCGATGCGGCCTACATGGCCGCACAGGGCACGCAGTGCGAAATGTGGGTGCAGAGCTTTCACCCCAAACATGCCGTGTACGAGGCGCTGCGCACGCACGACTACCCTGCCTTTGCGGCCCAGCAACTGAAGGAGCGCGAAGAAGCCGCCATGCCCCCGTTTGCCTACCAGGCCCTGGTGCGGGCTGACGCCCGAACGCAGGACGTGGCACAGAGGTTCCTCACAGCGGTAACGGCCGCAGCGCATGCGGCAGGGCTGCCGGGGCTGGACGTGGTGACGCTGTTCCCGCCCGTGCCGCTGACCATTCAGCGCGTGGCCAATGTGGAGCGCGCCCAGATGCTGATGGAAAGCAGCAGCCGCGCCGCCCTGCAGCGCTTTCTGGCCGCGTGGCAGCCGGTGCTGCAAACCACGCGCAGCCAGCCCGAGCACAAGGGGCTGATACGGTGGCTGGTGGACGTGGACCCGCTGGCGATCTAACCTGCGCGGCTAACCGCCCTTGTAGCCACCCAAAAAACAAAAGGGGCTGCGTTGTGCACGCAGCCCCCAGTCAAGTCAAGTCAGGTCCGACAGGTACGCCAGTTATATCCAGCTTGGACTGGCCGTTGCGGTTGACACGCATGATGGTGGACACACCGCTCGACCCAGCGACTTGCCATTCGGCTGGATCAGTGCCGCGCGCTGCTTGAGATACGCTTTGTCCCGCATGGTGGACACGCCCTGGCCAGGCCGCGGAATGAAGTCGGTGTCGGCCACGTACTTGTCGCGGTCGGCATAGGCTAGGCGCTCGGCTTCGGACACCCGTTGCACCCCCATCACGCTCGGCACGCCGCCTTCGTTGGTGGGGTTGGTGGGGCCGTTATTTGGACAGCTCAAAGTTCTCCAGAGTGCCTAGCGACTGCGCGATGGCGATGCCGCCCGACGATGGCGGCGACATGGTGCAGATGTAGAAGCTGGCGCGGTAGATGATGCACACCGGCTCGCGCTTCCTGGCAGCGGAGGGCGCGGTCTCGTGGCCGTCATAGGCCACGACCTTTTTGCTCGCCGCGTCGTAATACATCACGAAGGGACTGCCGGCCAGCGTGCTGGACTGCGGCTATACCAGGTCCAGCAAGGCCTGAACGGCCACGGCGGCGTCGATGGCGGAGCCACCGGCCTTGAGCACATCACACCCGACCTTGGTGGCCAGCGGCGTGTTGGCCACCACCATGTACTTGCTCGACTGCTTGGCCTTGTTGCCCAGACAGTAGCCTGATGCGGCCTCGGGCACTGCCGGGTCGCGCACAACACCCGAGCCCACCACCACGGCAGAGCCAGAGCCGGAACTGGAGACCACCGAGCAGCTTTACGCGTTGTTGTCCACGGCCAGATCGGAGTCCGATCCGCTGCCGCAACCAGAGGGCGCCACCGAAAGGGCCACGCGCTATCGTCCGAGCAAAAAATATGCCGAAGCCACCGTTTTTCCATGCCGATTGCGCACAGCAGCCGTCACTTAGAGGCAGTGGCAAACCATCACCCCGAGACCACTGGCTGGGTTCAGCGTGCACCCATGCCACACAAAAAAACAAAAAAGTGCCTCTAGCGCTTATCTATCATGCACTAACAGCTATCCAAATATGAGTTTCAGAAAGACCCGCAGGCACCGGGCCTCTCTTGCCTAAACTCAGGCTACGCCCCTTCAAGGAGACCCGATGACCCCCGATTCATTTTCCGCCGCGCTCGAACAGGAAGGTTTCGAGCCCGCCATCACCATCACGCGCGAAGGCGGTAGCATGCTGGCCGACCACACCCACCCATTCGAAGCCAAGGCGCTGGTACTGGCGGGCGATATCCGCATCGTCACCGCCACGTTGGAGCGTGTGTACCAGCAGGGTGATGTGTTCCACCTGCAGGCCAACGAGCCACACTCGGAGTTCTACGGGCTGATGGGGGTGAGTTATCTGGTGGGGCGCAAGCCGTCGCCCTGAAGGCTGCGGGTGCGCCGATGCGACCTGCCACCCACCGTCTGGCGCACCGCGCGTATCGCCCGGCGCTACCGCTGGCAGCCGCACACTGGCCAAGCCTTGACACCCGGCGCCACCAAAAGCACCGCTGCATACACTCCAGCGCATTGCCACTGCGTGCACCCCGACATTCTCCATCCCAGCCCGCTGCGCTACTACCCCAACCTCCTGCCCCCGATGTAGACCACCATCGCCGTCACCATGGCCACCCTGGCGACCAACTGGGTCTGGGGATCTTGGTTCATCGAAGCCAAGGACACCGGTTTGGCCGTGCTGATGCTGTACAGCATCTTCGGGTGGCCACTGCTGCTGGCCATCAGCTACCTGATCCTGGGCTACGCGCTCAAACTTTGCGAAGGCTTTGTCGTGTTGCGCATGGCCATCGTGTTGGGCGTGATCGGGGCGGGCGTCGCCGTGTTTGGCGTGCCTGGCCCGTGGAACCTTCTCCTTTGCGCCACCCTCGCCTTGTCCGTGGGGCGCCAGGCCCCGGCGCACGGCGCAGGACGACGCCGACCTGGAGAGCCTGTAGATGACCGTCAAAGAGAAGCCGCCCAGTGGTCTGCTCGACAGTTTTTCTGCGCCGCTGTGGGCGCGGCTGGGGCTGACGGCCCTTCGGCCTGGGTGAATCGTCAAGAGCCACCACCGTGGCTATGACTGGATGGCCATCGAACTCGACCACGGCGGTACAGGCTTCCAGCAGGCGCGTGCCACGACCACTGTCTTTGTCGTGTGGCTGCCGCGCAAGTCCGCGCACTGGTACCTGCCAGGCCCCCGCATCACGTCCGAGAAGCAGGTGTGCGTGGACGACGCATGCGTTTACGCCGCAGCGCTGGTCCAGCAACCCCCTGTGCGCACCTGGACCCACTGGCTGGGCCTGGCCGTGGACGCAGCCGAGGAGGTGATCCGCACCGAAAGCATCCGCCGCAATGAAAACCCACAACAAAAAGCGCAGCGGGCAGATGAGGCCAGCTGGAACCCGACCGACATCCACCTGACATTGTTCTGCCTGGTAGCAATAGCAGTTTTCAGCTTTCTGAACGTCATGATGCTGGTCGAGGCGTACGGCGAATGGCAGCGCCACGGTGCCGTCCTCGTATGCCATCCAAAGACCGCCATCGGCACCTATTTGCAAGGCTGGAAGGCCGTGGGCTATGCCGCTTCGCTCGCAGCGCCCCTGTTGATAGCACTCAAGGCGCTGTACACCATGGTCACACGCGTGCACAGGCCGGGGTTTTTCTTACAGCTCAGTTTGGAAGGATTGGCCTGGGCAGGAGCGATGTATGGCTTGCACCACGCCCGGCAGACGCTGATTGACTCGGTGCAGCGGGCTTGCTAATACCAGTCAGGGTTGGCCGGGCAGCGCTTACGCCGGAACAAGCTACCCATGCAGCCCCAGCGGCAAGCCATCGGGCAGCGTGACGCTGGCGAGCGGCCCGGCGTTCACGGCCTGGGCGTCAAACATCGACAGCGTGGTGCGTTCGCTGGGCCAGTGGCGGGCGGTGCCCAGCACCCAGCCCGAGCCCTCAAGGGCGGTGGGGGTGGCAGGCACATGCACAGGCTCCTCTGTGATACTGCCCGCACCGTAGCGGTAGCGCCAACATATCTGCTCACCCTGCAGGGTGAGCACGATGTCAAAACCGTGCTCTTGGACATCCATGCAAGCCTGCAGCGGCACCCACTGGCCCCGCGCAGTCAGATAATAAGTCCCTGCCCGCCATTGATCGATGCCATGAACGCCACTGACGCCGCCCTACTCAATATCCTCATCAAAGACGGCAGGGCATCGTTTGCCGACATCGCGCGGCAACTGGGTATCTCGCGCGCCCATGCACGCACCCGCGTGCAATCCCTGGTCGACAGCGGCGTGATCGAGCTCTTCAGCGCCGTCATCAACCCCGAAAAGCTCGGCAAGGTGATTTCCACCTTTATTGACCTGCGGGTGGCGCCGGCCGCCATGGATACGCTGTCCCAGGAGCTGGCCGACTGCCCCGAGGTGGTCAGCCTGTACATCATGAGCGATCTGCAAAGCCTGCACATCCACACACTCACCAACACCTACGAAACCTTCGACCGTTTCGTGCGCGAGCGCATCTTCAATCGGCCCGAAATCCTGTCGGTCGATTGCAAAACCCTAATGACCCGCGTCAAACACCGGCGGGGCGGCGCCCGGCTCTGAGCCTCTGGGCAGGCGGCCTACTCCGAGACTTCTCGCCGCTATGCCTGCTTTCTGCTGAAAACGCCACTTTTTGCTGTTTTGAACCAGCTTGGTGCCTGCTGCACCGTATCAGTGCATACCCTGATCAGGAAGCTCCGGTCTGTACTCGGCGCACCTGCGGCCCGCATTTGGACGAAATGGACACAAACAGCTTACGAATAGTGCCAAATTGAATATTAGACGACCGTTTGTATCCATATAAAACGGGATGCGCTTGACATGTGAGCTTTTGAATCGCCCGCGTTGTTCTACTGACCGGCGAGTGCTTTCCATATAAATCAATCACTTAGCATCTAAGTCGGAGTTGGCACAAGCCTTGCTCAGTATGAAAAACCACTGAACAAATGGAAGCAAATTGTTATGCTTGCATCTCTCAGCGGTTAGACCCACCCGTCACCCTATGTTTGTTACACGCCCGATCGCCTTGTTGCCCTCACTCCTGATCCCTCGTCCGACCTCGCTTCGGCGCGTGGGTGGAGGCACGCGCTGATGGAAGCACTGACTCAAGGGCACAGCGTGGCGTGGCTGGCAGCGCTGGCCACCAGTCTGGTGCTGACCGGCTTGGTTGCCGGGGTGCTGGCTGGTCTGCTCGGTGTGGGCGGCGGTATCGTCATCGTGCCGGTGCTCTACCACGTGTTCACCCTGCTCGGGGTAGACGAGTCGGTGCGCATGCACGTAGCGGTGGGCACCTCGCTGGCCACCATCGTGCCCACCTCCATCATGTCGGCGCGTGCCCACCGCAAACGCGGCAGCCTCAACCCGGTCATCCTGCGCCGCCTTATCCCCGGCGTCATCGTGGGCGTGCTGATTGGCGCTGTGCTGTCGGGCCAGTTCAGCAGCCAGGTGCTCACGGCGGTGTTTGCCACTGTTGCCGTGCTGGTGGCGCTCAACATGGCGTTCAAGCGCGATGACTTCGCGGTCGGCGATGGCCTGCCCGGCGCGGCCGGCACCTCGGCGCTGGGCGTGTCGATCGGCGGCCTGTCCACCTTGATGGGCATTGGCGGCGGCACCCTGAGTGTGCCCCTGCTCAACGCCTTGCGCGTGCCCATGCATGTGGCTGTGGGCACCGGCGCAGCGCTGGGCATGGTGATCAGCCTGCCCGGTGCGGCGGCTTTCCTCTACAACGGGCTTGATGTGCCGCTGCGCCCGCCCGGCTCGCTGGGCTACATCAACCTGCTGGGCGTCGCGCTGATTGTGCCGGCCACCATGATCAGCACCGGCTGGGGCGCCAAGCTGGCCCACGTCATCAACGCACGCCGCCTGCGCCAGCTGTTTGCGCTGTTTCTGGCGCTGACCTCGGCACGCATGTTTTACGGTCTGCTGAGCTGAACGCCATGAGATACCTGTCCACCCGCTCCTCCACAAGAAAGACCGCCCCATGACCTGGTCAATCCTGGCCCGCGACGAACACGGCCACTTCGGTGTGGCCATCGCCAGCCGCTTTTTTGCGGTCGGATCTTTGTGTGTGCACAGCCGTCGGGCGGTGGGCGCGCTGTCTACCCAAGCGCTCATGAACCCGCTGTACGGCCCGGCCGGCATCGAAGCGATGGCGCGTGGCTACAGCGCTGCCGACACCCTCACGACCCTGCTGGCGGCCGACGAAGGCCGCGACCAGCGCCAGGTGCATGTGCTGCCGGCCAGCGGGCCGGGCGCGGCGCACACGGGTGCGGCCTGTGTGGACTGGTGTGGCCATCTGGTGCTGGACAACCTGAGCGTGGCCGGCAACATGCTGGCTGGCCCGCGTGTGATCGAGGCCACGGCCGAGGCCTACCTGGCCAGCGCTGGGCTGCCGATGGCCGAGCGCCTGCTGGCCGCACTTGACGCGGGGGAGGCCGCAGGCGGCGACAAACGCGGCAAGCAGTCGGCCGCACTGCGTGTGCAGCGCGACGAAGATTATTTGTCGCTCGACCTGCGGGTCGACGACCACGCCGAGCCTTTTATCGAGTTGCGCCGCCTGTACGACAAAAGTCAGGAGCGCGCGTTCCCGTTCATCGAATGCCTGCCCGGCCGTGGCCGGCCCAGTGGCACGATCGAGCGCCCGCTGATCGAAGCACACATTGAGCGTTTTCTCGCACAGCGGCAGAAGGGCCAGTCATGAGCGTGCTGCTTGAGGTCAGCGGTCTGCGCACCGAATTCGCCACCGACGACGGCCAGGTGGCCGTGCTCGAAGACGTGGGCTTCAGCGTCGAGGCCGGACGCACCCTCGCCATCGTGGGCGAGTCGGGCTGTGGCAAAAGCGTCACCTCTCTGTCCATCATGGGCCTGCTGCCCAAACCCCACGGCCGCATTGCGGCGGGCTCGATCCGCTTTGAAGGCCGCGAGCTGGTCAACCTGCCCGCGCGCGAAATGCAGGACCTGCGCGGCAACGGCATGGCCATGATTTTCCAAGAGCCCATGACCTCGCTCAACCCGGCTTTTACCGTGGGCGACCAGATCATGGAAGGCCTGGTGCGCCATCGCGGCCTGTCGCAAGCACAAGCGCGAGAGCGCGCCATCGAGATGCTGCGCAAGGTGCGTATCCCCGCGCCAGAACAGCGCATGCACGAGTTCCCGCACAAGCTCAGCGGCGGCATGCGACAGCGGGTCATGATTGCCATGAGTCTGGCCTGCGAGCCGCGCCTGCTGATTGCGGACGAGCCGACCACCGCGCTGGACGTGACCATCCAGGCGCAGATTCTGGAACTCATGCGAACGCTGCAGCAGGAGACCGGCACCGCCATCGTGCTCATCACCCACGACCTGGGTGTGGTGGCCGAGGTGGCCGACGAGGTGGTGGTCATGTACGCTGGGCGCATTGTTGAGCGCGCACCGGTGGCTGTACTGTTTGATCAGCCCCAACACCCTTACACCGTGGGCCTGCTGGGCTCCATTCCACGGCTTGACGTTGAGCGCGAGCGCCTGGCGTCCATCGACGGCCAGGTGCCGCCGCCCAACCAGCGCCCTGTCGGTTGCGCCTTTGCCGACCGCTGCCCGTTTGCCGACGCCGCCTGCCGCGCTGCGCTGCCGCCCCTGCGCGAGCTGGGCCAAGGCCAGGGATCGGGCCATTGGTCGGCCTGCATCAAGGCGCCGCTGGACCCGGTCGCGCTGGGGCTGAACATTGAAGAAGAGGTGAGCGCATGAGTGCTGCCATGCCAGCCCAGCCCGGTCTGCTGTTGCAAGCGCGCGGTCTGGTCAAACACTTCCCCATCCGCCGTGGCCTGCTCAACCGCGTGAGCGCCCATGTGCGCGCGGTCGATGGCGTCGACCTCGACCTGCAGGTGGGCGAAACCCTGGGCGTGGTGGGCGAGTCGGGTTGTGGCAAGTCCACCCTGGGGCGCATGTTGTTGCGCCTGATCGAGCCCACCAGCGGCCAGATTCAGATGGAAGGGGCCGACCTGATGGCGCTGGACACCGCAGCCATGCGCGCCAAGCGGCGCGACCTGCAGCTGATTTTCCAGGACCCTTACGCCTCGCTCAACCCGCGCATGACGATTGCGCAAACCCTGAGCGAGCCGCTCAAGGTGCATGGCCTGCACCGGGGCAAAGAAGCCGAGCGGGTCGCCGATTTGTTGCGCTTGGTGGGTCTGCGGCCGGAGTTTTCGCAACGTTATGCACATGAATTCTCGGGCGGGCAGCGACAGCGCATCGGCATTGCGCGAGCGCTCGCAGTTGAGCCCAAGCTGATCGTCTGCGACGAGGCGGTGTCGGCACTCGACGTGTCGGTGCAGGCTCAGGTGATCAACCTGCTGCAAGACCTGCAACGCCGATTCGGCCTGTCGTATGTGTTCATCGCGCACGATCTGGCGGTGGTCAAACACATCGCCACCCGGGTGGCGGTGATGTACCTGGGCCGGGTGGTTGAAATTGGTGACAAACACCAGGTTTTCAGCGCCCCTCGACACCCTTACACAGAAGCACTGCTGCAGGCCATTCCACTGCCCTCGCCGGGCCTGCGGCGCGAACGCAAGCTGCTCGGCGGCGACGTGCCCAGTCCCATGAATCCGCCCAGCGGCTGCCATTTGCACACCCGCTGCCTGTATGCCCAGCCGCTGTGTTCGCAACAGGTGCCCGCATTACAAGGTGATGCACAGCACTCGGTGGCCTGCCACTTCCCTCTGTCTGCGGCCGCTCCGGTGGCTGTGGCCGCGCCAGCTCCCAGCGCCAGCCGTGCCCGGCTGGAACGTTTGCAAGCCGCTTTTTCCGTCCCCTCGGCCCTTGTAGGTTGAGTCTCATCCAGCCCGTTTCCTTTCAGGAGATACACCCATGAAAATCCGTACCCGAGCCATCGCCGGTGCAGCCCTGCTGTCACTGGTTCCGCTGATCGGTCAGGCGCAAACGCTGCGCATCGGTCTGGCCGAAGACCCCGACATGCTGGACCCCACCATGGCCCGCACCTTTGTCGGCCGCATCGTGTTTTCCGCCTTGTGTGACAAACTGATCGATGTCGACGAAAAGCTCAACATCGTGCCGCAGCTGGCCACCAGCTACACCTGGGCGCCCGACGGCAAGGCGCTGACCATGAAACTGCGCAGCGACGTTACCTTCCACGACGGTGAGAAGTTCGACGCCGCCGCCGTGAAGTTCAACATCGAGCGCCATAAGACGCTGCAGGGCTCCAACCGCAGCGGCGAGCTGCGTCCGGTGACCAGCGTGGACGTGATCGATCCGACCACCGTGCGCCTGAACCTCAACGCACCGTTTTCGCCGCTGCTGGCCGCGCTGGCCGATCGCGCCGGCATGATGGTGTCGCCCAAGGCGGCACAAAACAATGCCAACTTTGCTGCCGCACCGGTGTGCTCGGGCCCGTTCAAGTTTGTCGAGCGTGTCGCGCAAGACCGCATCGTGTTCGAGAAGTACGCCAACTACTGGAACAAGGACGCAATCCACTTCAACCGCGTGGTCTACACGCCGATCCCCGACGCCACCGTGCGCCTGGCCAACCTGCGCTCTGGCCAGCTCGATTTCATCGAGCGTGTGGCTACCAGCGACGTCGCCAAGCTGGCTACCGAGCCGCGTTTCAAGATCAGCAAGATCACCGAAGTTGGCTACCAAGGCATCACCATCAACCTGGGCAAGAGCGACAAAGCGCAAGCCAACCCGCTGGGCAAAGACAACCGCGTGCGCGAGGCCTTCGAGCTGTCGCTGGACCGCCAGGGCATCGTGCAGGTGGCGATGGACGGCGAAGCGGTGGCGGGCAACCAGTGGGTGCCGCCGAGCAGCAGCTTCTACACCAAGAGCAACCCGGTGCCCAAACGCGACGTGGCCAAGGCCAAGGCGTTGTTGCAACAGGCCGGCATCCCCAACCCCAGCTTCACGCTGATGACGCCCACGACGTCGGACGCGCAGAAGATTGCCCAGGTGGTGCAGGCCATGGCCAAGGAAGCTGGCTTTGACGTCAAGATCCAGTCGACCGAGTTCGCGACCTCGCTGAATCTGGCCGACAAGGGCGACTTTGACGCCTACGTGCTGGCCTGGAGCGGCCGCGCCGACCCGGACGGCAACGTCTACAGCTTTCTGGCGTGCAAGCAGCCGCTGAACTACTCGGGCTATTGCAAGCCCGAGGTGGACGCCCTGCTGAACGAAGCCCGCAGTAAGCAGAACGTGGCCGACCGCCTCAAGGCCTACGAGCAGGTCAACAAGTTCGCCCAGACCGACAACCCCATCCTCTACCTCTACCACCGCAACTGGCTGTGGGCGTACAACGCCAAGCTGACCGGTGTGCGTGAGGTGCCGGACGGCCTGCCGCGTCTGACCGGTCTGAAGATGAACTGACACTGCCCCAGCGCTACCTACACAGGCCCGAACGATGTTTGCATTTTTCCTTCGCCGGCTGGTCACCCTGGTGCCCACCCTGGTGTTCGTCTCCATGCTCATCTTCGGGCTGCAGCAGCTGTTGCCGGGTGATCCGGCGCAGATTCTGGCCGGTGAGGACCAGAACCCCGAGCTGATCGCGCAGCTGCGCGAAAAGATGAACCTGGACAAGCCCATCCCGGTGCAGTATGGCTACTGGATGGCCGGGGTGCTTCAGGGCGATCTCGGTGAGTCCGCCCGCACCGGGCAGCCGGTGCTGGAGCTGATTATGGAGAAGCTGCCAGTGACAGTTCAACTGGCTTTCATGAGTATGTTGGTGGCCCTGATCATCAGCCTGCCCTCGGGCATCATTTCTGCGGTCAAGCGCGACACCCTGATCGATCACGGTGCGCGTGTCTTTGCGCTGTCTGGAATTTCCATGCCGAACTTCTGGCTAGGCATCATGTTGATCCTGCTGTTCTCGGTCGAGTTGGGCTGGTTGCCCGCCTCGGGGTATATCAGCCCGTTCGAAGATCTGGGAGCCAATTTGGCCGCAATGGTCATGCCGGCCTTCGTGCTGGGCAATGGCATTGCGGCCGTGTTGATGCGCCACACCCGCAGTTCGATGTTGCAGGTGCTGGCCACAGATTACGTGCGCACTGCCCGTGCTAAGGGCCTGCGCGAGCGGGTAGTGGTGGTCAAGCACGCATTACGCAACGCGCTCACGCCTGTCATCACGCTAGGCGCGCTGGAGCTGGGCACACTGCTTTCGGGCGCGGTGCTGACCGAGCAGGTGTTCACCATTCCGGGTTTTGGCAAGCTCATCATCGACGCCGTTTTCAACCGTGACTATGCGGTGGTGCAAGGTGTCGTGTTGATCACGGCCACCACCTACATCATGCTCAACCTGCTGGCCGACATGGCCTACTTTGTCTTCAACCCACGCCTGCGGCACTGACCTGTGAGCATCCCTATGAGCACCACACTGACTGCCCCACGCGCGCCGGCCTCTGAGGCCGGACCCTGGATGCGAGCCTGGCGCAAGCTGCGCCGGAACCGGGTCGGTATGTTTGGCCTGATGGTCGTCCTAGGTTTTGTGCTGATGGCCATGCTGGCACCCTGGATCGCCACGCACGACCCCATCGCAGCGAGCTGGAGCGCCATCCGCAAAGCGCCCACGGCCGAGTTCTGGTTTGGCACCGACGAGCTGGGGCGCGACGTTTTCTCACGTGTGGTTTGGGGCACACGCGCCTCGTTGCTCGCCGGAGTGGTGTCGGTGGCTATTGCGCTCATCATTGGTGTGGCCATCGGCATGGCCGCCGGCTTTTTCGGTGGCTGGGTCGACATGTTGATTTCGCGTATCACCGACGCTTTTCTGGCCTGTCCGTTTCTGATCATGGCCATCGCGTTGGCAGCGTTTTTGGGTCCCAGCCTCACCAACGCGATGATTGCGATCGGGGTCTCGGCCGCGCCCATTTTTGTGCGCCTGACCCGAGCGCAGGTGATCAACATCAAGGTCGAAGATTACATCGAGGCCGCTCGTGCCGTCGGTTGTTCGCCGCTGCGCATCGCCACCTTTCACATCCTGCCCAACATCACCGCTCCGGTCATCGTGCAGTCCACGCTGACGATCGCCAGCGCCATCATTGCCGAGGCCAGCCTTTCCTTTCTGGGCCTAGGTCAGCAGCCGCCCGACCCGAGCTGGGGCAGCATGCTCAACACCGCGAAAAACTTCATGGACAACGCACCCTGGATGGCCATCTGGCCGGGTCTGGCCATCTTCATTCTGGTGCTGGCGTTCAACCTGCTCGGGGATGGCTTGCGCGACGCGCTGGACCCGCGCCAACGTTGACAACCAGACGCTTGCTGGCAGCCATGAACAGTCAGATGCTACTCCTGACATAAATACCAAGGGATTGGTAGCTCGATCGAAACTCCAACTCCCTTGTGCCTCGGCCCAGTGTTGCCAGCACCCGGAACGCAGATGCTTCCACCGTGGTGTTAGCGGTCTCAGTTCCTTGCACTTGCCCCATGGCTGCAGGGACACAGCCTCCGGCACATTGGATTTTGGTGGATCTCCTAACTCAGTAGCGCCACCGCCCCTGAAAAGCTCAGGAACGCAAGTGCCGTCGACACCAGGATGATTCGTGCGATCCGCCCGTTGTTGGCGCCAAACTTCTCGGCCAGAAGCGAGACGTTACTGGCGCTGGGCAGTGCAGCCAGCAACACCAGCACGGTGAGCGCAAACGGCGTGAGCGGCACGCCCATCGCGATGGCCGCCAAGCCCACGGCCCATACCAGCAGCGGGTGCACAAGCAGCTTGATCAGCGCCACCGGGACATACTCGCGCGTGGGCACTTGTTCGTGCTGGTTCATCTGTGAGCGGGCCAGCACGGCGCCGATGGTGAAAAGCGCCACGGGCGATGCGGCGTCGGCCAGCATGGCCACGGTTTTGTCGACCGGTCCGGGCAACTGAAACTGCAGGGCCGAGGCCAGCGCACCCAGCGCAATCGACCAGGGCATGGGGTTTGTGGCCATGCCCTTGAAGGCGTTGCGAAGCGCCACGCCCACCCCATGCGTGCCCGCGCCGTCTAGGCGCGAGAGCGCAATGCACAGCGAGCTCGTGATGACCATGTCCACCACGATGGTCACGATGGCCGGGCCTGCGCTTTGCGCGCCCAGCAGTGCCACCAGCAGCGGCACACCCATGAAACCCGTGTTGGGGAAGGCAGCCACCAGCGCGCCAAAGGCGGCATCATTCCAGCCGATGCGCGCATTGCGCGTGAGCGCCACCGCGCCGCCCACCATGATCAGCGCACACACGACATAAACGCCCGCGACGGCCGGGTCCAGCAGTTGCCCGATGGGCGTGCTGGCGCCAAAGCGGTACAGCATGCACGGCAGCGCAAAGTACAGAACGAACGCGTTGAGCCCCGGAATGGCGGGCTGGGGCAGCACACCGCGCCGCGCGGCCACGTAACCGCAGAGTACCAGTGCGAAGAAGGGGAAGGTGATGAGCAGGACGGAGAGCACGGGCGCTATTGTCTGTGCAGCGCCCGTCAGAGACGTGCGCGGTCCGCGGGCATGGTCAGCGCAAAGTCAGGCGGGGGCCATCGCACAGGGCGATTGCACGGTAAGGCGCTTCAACGACGTTAGCCGGTTGGAGGCCATCCTTCGTCACTGCTTGCGCTGAATGATTAGATTGCGCTTGGCGTCTTCGGGGTAAGCAAACGTGATGGCACCGTTCTTGACTGCACCAATGACAAGCATGTTGCGGGTAATGGCGTCCTTGTCTTCCACACTGAACGGCTTTTCGTAAGTGGACACCACGCCGTAGTAGGTCTTCATCTTGCCCTCCAGGGACTCTTTGATGGCTTTGCCGTTCAGGTTGCCGTCTCGGATGCCCAGCAGGGAATACATCAGCAGGTAGGTGGCGTCGTAGGCGTTGGCAGCGGCCATGGGCACTGCCACCCGGCCCTGGTACTTGCGGGTGTAGCTCGACAGGAAAGCGGCGCGACGCTCATTGCTGGGCTCGGCAATGAAGGTTTGCACCATCAGCGCGCCCTCGGCCGCGTCCTTGGCGCCGTCGATGAAGTTGGGGAACGACAGGGGCCACGCGCCCACCTGGGGCACCTTCCAGCCCAGGGCTTTTTTGCCGTTGGCGATGACCGCGTTTTCGGGGCCGACGGTGTAGCTGAAGACCACATTGGCGCCTGCATTGCGCGCAGCCGTGAGTTCGGCCGACAGGTCTTTGACACCCAGCGCAAAGCGCGACGCATACACGGGCTTGAGGTTCTTGGCGGCCAGCGCGGCCACCACGTCGTTGTAGCCGCCCTCGCCATAGCCGGTGGTGTCGGCAAAGATGGCGACCTTGTCCCAGCCGCGTTTCAAGATGTCGTCCACCATGAAGGGCGCCTGCAGCGCATCGCGGGCCTGCACGCGAAAGATGTAGCTGTCAGCGGGCGGGTACTTGGCCGTGACCGCAGTGCCGGATGAGCACGGCACGATGAGCGGGGTCCTTGCGTCCTGGAACAGGTCGATGGCCTTCATTGCCACACCGGTGTTGCAAAACCCGATGGCCGCGACCACTTTTTCTTTGAGCAGGTCCTGGCTGACCTTGCGGCCCTCGTCGGGGTTGGCGGTGTCATCCTTGATGACCAGCTCCAGTGGCCGCCCGAGGTAGCCGCCCACAGCATTGATCTCATCGACCGCCAGCTTGATGCCGTTGAGCATGGGCACCCCAAAGTCTGCCGACGGCCCGGTGAACGGGCCCACCACGCCGATGCGCACCGGGTTGGCGCTGCCGGTCTGGGCGTTCAGCTGCGCAGGCAGGACCACTGCGCCAACCACGAGCGCACAGCCTGCCCACCGAAACACAGACAAAGCAGAAGCAAACGAAACAAACGAAATCATGGTGGTGCGTCTCCAGGTGCCGCCCTCGGGATGGGCAATCAGTAGTCCGCAGTATCAAAGTGTGACAACCGTCGCCACCAGCGGGGTTTCCCGCAGCCACTCGGCTGCGGCTGGAGTTTGCTGCGATTGGGGGGCTTCCACGTCAGGGCAATGTCAGGCGCAAGCCGGTCGCCAGGACCAGGCCGGTATCATTGCGCGCTTCGCAGGCCCGCCCGACGTCACCTCTTGTCGCTTCTCGGGGCTCCCGGTACGCCTGCCCACGCCCCCACCTTCTCGCCTCCTTACCGCCTCTCGCGCCCCCCTCTGCATGTCTGCCGGTCTCAATCTCGCCCAGCTTCAGGCTGTTCACTACACCGATGGGGCCTGCCTCGTGTTGGCAGGGGCGGGCTCGGGCAAGACGCGGGTGATCACCATGAAGATCGCCCACATGATCGAAAAGGGCATGGACCCCAAGCGCATTGCGGCCATCACCTTTACCAACAAGGCCGCCTCTGAAATGCGCGAGCGTGCCAAGGGCCTGATTGGCCGACGTGCCAAGGACGTGCTGGTGTGTACGTTTCACGCCCTGGGGGTGCGCATGGTGCGCGAGGATGGCGCGGTGCTGGGCTTGAAGCCCCAGTTCTCCATCATGGACGCCGACGACGTGACCGGCATCCTGAAAGAAGCCGCGGGCGGCACCACCGACATGGCCACCGCACGGCAGTGGCAGTGGGTCATCAGCAAGTGGAAAAACATGGGCCTGACCTCTGAGCAGGCGCTGGCCCAGGCGGCAGACGACAGCGAGCGCAGCATTGCGGTGCTGATGGCGCGCTACGAAGAGCGCCTGTCCGCCTACCAGAGCGTGGATTTTGACGACCTCATCGGCATGCCGCTGCGCCTGCTGCGCGACTTCCCGGAGGTGCGCGCCAAGTGGCAGGCGCTGCTGGGCCATGTGCTGGTGGATGAATACCAGGACACCAATGCCACGCAGTACGAGCTTTTGAAACTGCTGGTGGGCGAGCGCGGGCACTTCACGGCGGTGGGCGACGACGACCAGTCCATCTATGGCTGGCGCGGCGCCACGCTGGACAACCTCAAAAAACTGCCCATCGACTTTCCGGCGCTCAAGGTCATCAAGCTGGAGCAAAACTACCGTTCCACCAGCGCCATCCTGCGCGCGGCCAACAACGTGATTGGCCCCAACCCCAAGCTGTTTCCCAAGACGCTGTTCAGCGAACTGGGCGAAGGCGAGCCGGTGCGTGTGGTGGACGCCGATAGCGAAGAGCACGAGGCCGACCGCGCCGTGGCCCGCATCCAGAGCCTGCGCGCCGCTAGCAACCCACCGCCGGACTGGAAGGGCTTTGCCATCCTGTACCGCGCCAACCACCAGGCCAAGCCGTTTGAAAAAGCGCTGCGCAAGGCCAACATTCCGTACAAGGTGTCGGGCGGCACCAGCTTTTTTGACCGCGCTGAAATCAAGGACCTGTGCGCCTGGTTTCGCCTGTGGATCAACAACGACGACGACCCGGCGTTTTTGCGCGCCATCACCACGCCCAAGCGCGGCATCGGCCACACCACACTGGCATCGCTGGGCGCGTTTGCTACGCAGCACAAGCAGAGCATGTTCGGCGCGCTGTTCAACGGCATGCTGCCCGCAGCGGTGCCCAAGCGCGCCATGGACGGGCTGCACGAGTTTGGCCGCTATATCAATTACCTGGAATACAGCGCCCGTCGCACGCACGGCGCCGAAGACGCCCGCAGGTTTCTGAACGACTGGCTCAAGGAGATCGGCTACGAGCAGCACCTGTACGACGGGGAAGACAGCGAGAAGGTAGCCGCCGCCCGCTGGAGCAACGTGATGGAGTTCTGCGACTGGATGGCCCAGCGCGCGGGCGGCCAGATCGACGACACCTCGGGCGCCGTGGTGGCCAAGGAGACAAAAAGCCTGCTGGAGGTGTCGCAGACGATTGCGCTGCTGTCTACCATCAGCGAGCGTGAAAAGGACCAGGACATGGTCACGCTGTCCACCCTGCACGCCAGCAAGGGGCTGGAGTGGCCGCATGTGATTTTGGTGGGTGTGACCGAGGGCATGCTGCCTTTCAAACTGGATGACGACGAAGGCCGTCAGCAGAAGGTGAGCGACGACACGCTGCAGCGTCTGCAGGAAGAGCGCCGCCTGATGTACGTGGGCATCACCCGCGCCCAGCGCACGCTGGCCGTGAGCTGGACCAAGCGCCGCAAAAAGGGCCGCGAAATGGTGGCCGCGCAGCCCAGCCGCTTCATCGCCGAAATGGGCCTGGACAAAACCACCGCCCGCGAAGATCCGCGCGAAAAGCTCAAGGCCCTGCGCGCCGAATTTGCCGCCAAGGCGCAGGCCACCACTGCGGCCAACGCGGCTGCAGCCGCCAACCCCACGCCTGCGGTCTGAGAAGGTCACGCACCATGGCCACACATCCCGCCACCGTTCGTTCCACGCCGTGCCCCACGGAGCCCCATGTCAGCAGCGCCTGGGGAATTGCTGTGCTTTTGATAGCTATCAGCGCTTATCCTACAAGCGCCATCAGCCAAAAAGGCCCACAATCCACGGCGGCTTGCCCGGCAGCGGCAGACATGGACCACCAGCACCTGCAGGGCCAGTGGCGCGCCGAGCTGCAGGCCCCTGCGCCGGGAGCCGGGCCCGCTACGGCCACGCTGCAACTGGGCCCGCACCCGGAGCTGGTACAGAGCGTGCGAGGCACCGTGGTGCGCAGTGGCACCACAGCCCAAGTCAGTGGTGACGTCGATGGCGGCAACCTGACCCTGGAAGAATCGATCAACGGCACCAACATCAGCGCCA
>Ga0307998_1000781_pt1 | contig 17645 bp, 18 predicted proteins | sample Davwhametageno37_FD_203147 | JGI IMG/M metagenome (GOLD analysis project Ga0307998, IMG submission 203147) | Marine microbial communities from Davis Island wharf, Antarctic Ocean - #37 | ecosystem: Environmental > Aquatic > Marine > Unclassified | place: Antarctic Ocean: Davis Island wharf... | reverse complement strand
AATTTCAGGAAAGCAGCCGCAATTATCGATTATATTGATTTGAAGTAGCTGCGTTGGCTTCGGTGAGGTAATAGATTTTTGGTAGTTACCGTCGGTTGCTATGCAATCATTTTCGACGCCACTCGAGCGTAGTAAATGCAAAATGATTTTAATGCTTTCGTACATCGGTAATAGTTGAGATAGCCAAACATCAAAATCTTGGCCCCGCTTTTCTAGACTTTGGTTAAGCCAATAGTGATAAGATGGTAGGTCAAACTGGCATGCCCCACCAGGAATGCTGGAACGTTTTTTGATGCTCATGAGCCAATTGTTGTCACGTATTGATTGCCCAATTTTGCTGTTCTCGGCACGCAGTGTGGCAACACTCTTTTTTGTGTCTTCTAGGGTTTGGCTTAATACTCCGGTTGAAATGTTGGGATTGCCTATCAAGCTTTGCATGGAAAGGATTTGTCTATCCAGCTCATGCATAATGTCGACTTTAATATCTGTACGATCGATTAATTCTAACATCTGCAATAATAGAATGAGCGCGCTGTGATGGTTATTTTGATCGCCAGCATTTACGTGGAACAGCACTTTTTTGAAGATATCTTCTAACCTCAAAAGTGCGCGTATGCGTTCGTTAAATGGATATTCGTAATTAGGCAATGTTGTAATAATGTGCAGCTTTAGCTGATGAAGTTGATGTGCATTATGAGATTGTTTTTCTAACTATGCAAATTTTATCGTATTTAAGGTGTAAAACGTTGATTTTTTGCTTTAACTCTTCAATATTACCGTTATTTTCAATTAAATCATCCGCTATGGCTAATCGTGCTTTTCTCGGCATTTGTGCTTGAATAATTTGTTTAACCTGAGTACTGTTCAATTGATTACGTTGTTTAACACGTTGGATTTGTGTTTCTTCATCGCAGTCGATGACTAAAATCCGATCAATAGCCGACATGTAGGGGCTACCTTTGTCGAGTAAGGGAATGGCCAAAATAGCATACGGGGCATCCGCATGCACTTGTAGTTGTTTGACAGCTTCTTGATAAATGGCTGGGTGCAAAATAGCATTAAGCTCATGACGTGCGGACTCTTTGTTAAAGACCAGCTCCCGCATTTTGTCACGATCTAATGCGCCTTCCTCTGCCACATAGGACTGACCAAATTTGGCAATGATGGTGTCAATCAGTGGTTGTTTGGCTGCCGTTAGCTGGTGAGCGATAGCATCTAAATCAACAATAGGCACACCAAGCGTGGAAAAAGCTTGGGTGACTTCAGATTTACCACAACCAATGCCGCCTGTTAGCGCAATTGTAAACATATCTTTAAATTCAGCGCATTCTTAAGTTAAATAGAAGCTAGCAAGCTGTCGCTCAAAGAGTAATGCGGAGATGCCGCCAAGGGCCAAAAAGGGACCGAAAGGAAATGCCGTGTTGCCAGATTTTCCTTTCATCAGAATTAAGGCAATACCAGTGACTGAGCCCAGTACTGAGCTCAGTAAAATAATGGCAGGTAGAAGTTGCCAACCAAACCAGGCGCCGATGACCGCTAATAATTTAAAGTCACCGTAACCCATACCTTCTTTTCCCGTAACTAATTTAAATAGCCAATAGATAGACCATAAGGTCAAGTAGCCCGCGATAGCACCAACAACGGCAGACTGTAAGTCAGTGAAGCCGCTATTGAGGTTGAACAAAAGCCCCAGCCACAATAGCGGCAAGGTGATATCGTCTGGTAATAGCTGTGTGTCAAAATCGATGAAGGTTAGTGTAATGAGTGCTAGCGTGAACAGCCATGCAAAAAGTGTTATATAGGTATAGCCAAATTGGTAGGCGATGAAGCCTAGCAAAGCGCCAGTCAGTAATTCAACTAAAGGGTAGCGCATGCTAATTTTTGTTTTGCAAGATTTGCACTTGCCACCTAAAAGTAGGTAGCTAATGACAGGTATGTTTTCAAGTGCTGTGATTTGATGTTGGCATTTAGGGCAAGCTGAACGTGGTTTAGCTAAAGATAGCTTGGTTTGCGCTGGCGCTTCTTTTCCTTGTAGCTCAAGGCAGTTTTTATGCCATTCCCATTCCATCATTTTAGGCAGTCTATAAATGACGACATTAAGGAAGCTACCAATCAACAAACCTAAAATGGATGATAGGGCGATGAAAATAGCAGGCGCTGTACTGAGCATATTAGAAAAGGCGGATAGATTCTCAAGCATAAGATTCTCTGGTCATGTAAACTCTCCGTATCATCTCACCGTTAATTAAACTATGCAATGATGTGGGAATGGCATGCAAAGTGCTTGAAATTAATCAGGCATGACCTCATGTAAATAAAGATGCTCATTTAAGATAGTGAAGGAAACCATCATGATTGACCAAGATGACTTGTTGGCAGAATTAGAAAGTCTGACAGATGATGACAACGACAACGACAACGACAATGACAATGCCAGTGGATGGGATAAAGCCATCATTTGCCGAGTAGAAGTTGATTTGCCTGGCTGGCTAACGCAGTTAGCTGGGGGTAATGAGTGGGAAGTGTATGCTGAAGATGAAGATGAAGCCTACATTAGTTTTAATTTGCGGGAGAAGCTGGCCCAGTCAGTAACCAAAAAATCGAAAACAGCAAAAACAGCAGAAGTAACGTTGTATCGCAATGGGTATGCTGTTGTGGATGTTGATGGACAAGCTTTATTTGACGGGACGCTAACTTCTGGCACTAGTGATTGCGCACATTTGAGTTACTACCATGCGGACAGTGGTGAGCTTGTTACTTTGAATTAATGATGGTAAATGTGAGTTCTAGAGCTGTAAGCGTTTAGAACTGGCGGCTGACAGAAAATTCAGTCAACTGAATCATGGCTGTTTTGTATTCTGAATCGGCGAAACCCTCAATGGCTGCGCAAGCGGCATCCGCCTCTTTTTTCGCAATACTCAGTACGTATTCACAAGCATTGGTTGCCGCAACGGCAGCTAGTACGGCAGGGATATCGTTGTCGCCACCTTGCTCAATCGCTTGGCGAATAACGGCGGCTTGTTTTGCATCGCTTTGGTGCATCGCGTATAAAATGGGTAATGTTGGCTTGCCCTCGGTTAAGTCATCGCCTAAATTCTTACCAGTCTTTTCAGCATCGCCATTAATGTCTAATACATCATCTACCAATTGAAAAGCCGTACCTAAGTGCATACCATAAAGCGCAAGATTCTCTTCATCAGAGGAGTTATTGTCCTCACTAATAACGGCGCCTAGCCTAGCAGCCGCTTCAAATAGTTTAGCCGTTTTGTAGTGAATGACTTTTAAGTATGCTGCTTCTGACACATCTGCATTGTGTAGGTTGAGAAGTTGTAAAACTTCACCTTCTGCAATGATATTCGTTGCTTCCGATAAAATATCCATGACGCGCATATTTTTAATCGCAACCATCATTTGAAACGCGCGCGAATATAAAAAGTCCCCTACTAATACACTCGCTGCATTGCCAAAGATATGGTTGGCTGTACTTTTACCGCGACGCAGCTCTGACTCGTCAACGACATCATCATGCAATAAGGTCGCTGTGTGGATGAATTCGATAATCGCTGCTATCTGATGCTGCTGGCTGCTAACTGAGCCTAATAAGCCGCTGGACAATAGTACAAGTGCTGGCCGTAAGCGTTTGCCAGCATTGCCGATAATGTGCTCGCCTATCGTGTTGATAAGAGACACTTCCGAGTGAAGAGAGTTACGAATCACCGTATTGACGACTTGCATATCTGCTGCAATTGGAGATTGAATTTGTTTTAAAGACACAGGATTAAATTTGTTTGGAATGAACTATAATAAAGGAAAGCATTTTATCATAGAGATGCGAGTGAAATGTGGAATAGAATTTGTGAACTAAAGAATCATTTATTGTTTGCAATATTTCGTAAATTTAGTATAATGCGCGATTCATTTGAACGTGTGAAACAAGGCAAACCAACATGTACGCAGTTATTAAAACAGGTGGCAAACAATATAAAGTTGCTGCTGGTGACTACTTAAAAGTAGAAAAATTAGATGGTGACGTAGGTAGCAAAGTAGTGATTGATAAAATCCTAATGTTAGCTGACGGTGATGATGTAACAATCGGCTCACCATTAGTTGACGGCGCTAAAGTCAATGCAACCGTGCTTTCACACGGCAAAGGCGATAAGGTGATGATTTTTAAATTCAGTCGCCGTAAGCACTATCGTAAAACACAAGGCCATCGTCAAAGCTATACTGAAATTCAGATTGACGACATCAATGGTAAAGGCGCTGCTAAAAAAGCTGCTGCTAAACCTGCGGCGGCAAAAAAAGAAGCAGCTGAAAAGTCTGCAGCTAAACCAGCGGCTGAAAAGCCTGCAGCTAAGAAATCAGCTGCAACAAAAGCAAAATCAGCAGATAAGGAATAAATCATGGCACATAAAAAAGCAGGTGGTAGTTCACGAAACGGACGCGACTCCGAGTCCAAACGGCTAGGTGTCAAAGCCTTTGGTGAGCAAGTGGTTTCTGCAGGTAGCATCATTGTCCGTCAACGCGGTACAAAAATGCATGCAGGTAACAATGTAGGTATGGGTAAAGATCATACTTTATTTGCTAAAATTGACGGTAAAGTAACCTTTTCTACAAAAGGTCCACTTAAGCGTCATATGGTGAATATAGTCGCAGTTTAAAAATTGTGCTTAAATAGAAAGCCCTGCCAGTAGGTGGGGCTTTTTTGTTTTAATGCTCCTGCAGTTTGCAGTAGTGTGGTCTGTTAGCCTCTTGAGCAATGTTTAACGATATTGGGCAATTTGAGGCACTGAGGGTAATATGAAATTCATAGATGAAGCGACCGTCAAGGTGTACGCAGGCGATGGTGGTAATGGCATTGCGACATTTCGTCGTGAAAAGTATGAGCCAATGGGCGGCCCAAGTGGCGGTGATGGAGGTAAAGGCGGCTCTGTGTATGCAGTTGCTGACCGTAATATTAATACCTTAGTCGATTTTCGTTATACGCGAGCCCTACGCGCACAACGTGGTGAAAATGGCCGCAAAGCAGAGCAGTATGGTGCTGGCGGAGAAGATTTGTTGTTACGTATGCCAGTAGGCACCGTTATTTCAGATAAAGCCACAGGTCAGACTGTTGCTGATTTGGCCGGCGATGGTAAGCAAGTCTTGCTAGCCAAGGGTGGTGCCAATGGTTTGGGTAATGTGCACTTTAAATCTAGTGTGAACCGCGCACCACGTAAATGTACAATGGGGCAAGAGGGTGAGTCCTTTGAGCTGTTTTTAGAGCTTAAAGTATTGGCTGACGTTGGCTTGCTGGGTATGCCAAATGCGGGTAAATCAACCTTTATCCGTTCGGTTTCTGCTGCAAGACCTAAAGTGGCTGATTATCCTTTTACAACATTGCAACCTAACTTAGGTGTTGTGCGCGTCGATGCTAACCGCAGTTTTGTGATTGCAGATGTGCCAGGCTTGATTGAAGGCGCTGCTGATGGTGCTGGTCTTGGTGTACGCTTTCTAAAGCATTTGGCCAGAACATCTTTATTGCTGCACTTGGTTGACCTTGCGCCACTAGATGGTGTTACTGACCCTGTTGCAGAAGCAAGAGCGATTGCAAATGAACTGAAGAAGCATGATGAGACCCTTTATGCAAAACCACGTTGGCTGGTGTTAAATAAAGTCGATATGGTGGAAGATGCTGAAGCAGTCGCAGCAGAGTTTGTTAAAGCGTTTGATTGGGATGGGCCTGTATTTACCATTTCTGCCATTAATGGAAATGGGTGTAAGCAACTCACCTATGCCATCATGGAGCATATGGATGCAATCAAATTGCAGGAAGAGGAAGCACAAAAACAAAATGAGCCAGTCACTACTCCAGAATAGTAAAGATTTTGTCGTGAAGGTGGGGTCTAGCTTGGTCACCAAGGATGGTGAGGGGCTGGATCACGCTGCGATTAAGGCATGGGCTGCGCAAATTAGCACCTTGGTGAAACAAGGGCAGCAGATTATATTGGTTTCTAGTGGAGCAGTTGCTGAAGGGATGCAACGCTTAGGTTGGGATAAGCGGCCTGTCGAAGTGCATGAACTGCAAGCCGCCGCTGCTGTTGGTCAAATGGGCTTGATACAAACCTATGAACGTTGCTTTGCTGAGCATGGACTACATACGGCACAAGTATTGCTGACCCATGAAGATTTAGTCGATCGAAAACGCTATTTAAACGCGAAAATTACGCTTAAAACGTTGCTAGATTTAAAAGTAATTCCAATTATCAATGAAAATGATACCGTTGTGACCGATGAGATTAAATTTGGAGATAACGACACATTGGCCGCATTAGTTGCTAATTTGATGGAAGTTGATGTTTTAGTCTTGTTAACGGATCAGCAGGGTTTATTTACCGCGGATCCACGTAAAGATTCAAATGCGGCATTTATTAACTTTGAGACAGCAGGCAATCCAGTACTGGAAGAAATGGCGTCAGGCGCGGGCTCTAGTATCGGAACAGGTGGCATGCTCACCAAAATTTTAGCGGCAAAACGTGCGGCACATGCGGGCGTGCATACCATCATTGCATCTGGTTTGGAAAAGGATGTATTGTTACGTTTAAGTGCGGGTGAGGCCATTGGTACGCATCTGCAATCAACCAAAACTAAAATGGTAGCAAAGAAGCAATGGCTAGCAGACCATCTACGTACAGATGGTAAGCTGGTGTTGGATCCTGGTGCGATAAATGCATTACAATCCGATGGAAAAAGTTTACTGGCGATTGGTGTGAAAAAGGTGTTAGGTAGCTTTGAGCGTGGGGATGTGGTGGCTTGCATAGACCTTGCAGGCAACGAGTTAGCACGGGGCATTGTTAATTATAATGCACAAGAAACAAATCGGATTAAGGGTCACGCGAGCCAGAACATCGGGGAAATATTAGGTTATGTTGATGAGCCAGAGTTGATTCATCGAGACAACTTGGTTTTAATATAAAAGAATGATTAGGAAGTGATATGGATAAAAAACAACCATTAGTCGTCATTATTATGGGTTCTAATAGTGATTGGCCTACAATGAAACATGCGGCACAAGTGCTGGCAGATTTTGGCATCGCTTACGATGCTGAAGTTGTTTCTGCACACCGTACGCCAGATATGATGATGCGGTTTGCAGCAGAAGCAGTAGGTAAAGGCTATCAAGCCATTATTGCTGGCGCTGGCGGTGCGGCCCATTTACCAGGGATGGTTGCAGCAAAAACAATCTTGCCAGTGTTAGGCGTGCCGGTGGCATCGAAGCACTTACAAGGGCATGACTCTTTGCTATCGATTGTGCAAATGCCAAAAGGTATTCCAGTGGCTACTTTTGCGATAGGTGATGCAGGCGCGGAGAATGCGGCGCTATTTGCGGTTGCATTATTGGCAAACCAAGATGCGGCACTGGCTGATAAATTGACGGCATTCCGTCAACAGCAGGTTGCAAAAGTTGAAGCAATGGAATTGAGTGAGAAGCCATGAAAGAGAAAGTGATTCCTGCACCAGCAATGTTGGGTATGTTAGGTGGCGGTCAATTAGGCCGTTTCTTTGTGATTGCAGCCCATGAAATGGGTTATCAAGTCACTGTTTTAGATCCAGGTTCAAACAGTCCAGCAGGCAAGATTGCAGATGTCCATATCTGCGCGAACTATGATGATCCTGCTGCATTGGCTGAAATGGCTAAAACCTGTGCAGCGATTACAACTGAATTTGAAAATGTACCTGCTGCAACGCTAGAAACGTTAGCGCAGTGTGTGACGGTAAGGCCTTCAGCCGCCAGTGTTTCCATTGCACAGCATCGTGTGCTCGAGAAAAACTTTATTAGAGAGGCGGGCTTACCTGTTGCGCCATTTGCGGCGATTGAAAAAGCCGAAGATATGCCAGCCGATGACAGCCCTCTTTATCCTGCTATTTTGAAAGTGGCGCGATTCGGTTACGACGGCAAAGGGCAAGCGCGCGTCAAAACTAGAAGAGAAGCTATTGCTGCATTTGATGATTTCAAGCAAGAAGGCTGTGTGCTTGAGCAAATGATAGCATTAGATTTAGAGGTGTCTGTCGTTTTAGTGCGTGATGCTCAAGGGGTGGTGGTGAGCTTCCCAACGGTAGAAAACCAACATTTGAACGGAATTTTAGATATTAGTATTGCCCCGGCAAGGTGTTCTGATGTGATGAAAGCGCGCGCACAAGGCTTGGCTGAGAAGCTGGCTACTGCATTAGATTATGTCGGCGTACTCGCGGTAGAGTTTTTCTTAGTGGGTAATGACATTCTGGTAAATGAAATTGCACCACGCCCGCATAACTCAGGGCATTACACGATTGATGCTTGTGTGAGTAATCAATTTGAGCAGCAAGTACGCGCATTGGTTGGTTTGCCTGTTGGTAGCACCGGAATACATAGTAAAGCGGTGATGGTGAATGTGCTTGGTGATAGCTGGGTAGATGGCGTTGAGCCTGATTGGCAAAAAGCATTTGCACACAACAACCTCAAGTTACACCTATATGGTAAGCCAGAAGCACGTAAAGGCCGCAAGATGGGCCACTTTACTGTGATTGATAAAGATGCTAAGGCTGCGTTGAATGCTGCGTTGATCGCGCGCGCTGAGCTGAATATTGGCTTGTAGAAGAGGTGGCTTTCTGACTTGGAAGTGACAAGTAATAAAAAAGCCTCGCATTGCGAGGCTTTTTTGTAAGCAGAGTTTGATGGGCTAGCGGATTACTCAGCTGCTTTAGGTTTTGCTGCCTTCTTAGCTGCTGCTGGTTTCTTAGCCGCCGCTTTTGGAGCAGGTGCTTTTTTAGCTTTAGCGACCACTTTAGGAGCGTCACCACTCATTGCTTTAATGGCAGCGCTCATGCGACTCTTATGACGAGCTGCTTTGTTTTTATGAATGATGCCTTTATCAGTGATGCGGTCAATCACGCTAACGTTTTCAGCGTATGAAGCTGCCGCTGCCGCTTTGTCACCAGACTCAATAGCCTTGATGATTTTTTTCATTGCAGTACGCAAAGTAGAGCGAAGCGCTGCGTTGTGTAAGTTAACTTTTACTGATTGGCGCGCGCGTTTGCGAGCTTGTGCTGTATTTGCCATGTGTACTGTGTCCTAATGCTTTTATGTAATGTACGAAACCGAGCATATTAGTGTATTTTAAGCTGTTTTGCAAGGAATAAAGTCAATTTGTATGAACTAATTAATGACGCTAATTGATGAGGCTAATTATTCTAGAGTAGACATGCTAGAATCTTAGCAGTTTAACAATCAACAAATAACGCTTTAAATCATCAATGAAACTGCCGCATGAACTTGCTTAAAACACTCTTTACGGTTGGAAGTATGACCTTTGTCTCGCGCATACTCGGCTTCGTGCGCGATACCCTCATTGCACGTATTTTCGGTGCAGGTATGTTTACGGATGCGTTTATTGTCGCCTTTAGAATTCCCAATCTACTGCGCCGCATTTCTGCTGAGGGCGCTTTCAGTCAAGCCTTTGTGCCTATTTTGGCAGAATATAAACAGCAGCGCACACACAATGAAACTAAGGCGTTAATTAACCATGTGGCAACCTTGTTGGGGTTGTTCTTAGTGATTGTTACGATTTTCGGTATGCTAGCTGCGCCTTGGGTGGTACAAATAACAGCGCCTGGCTTTGCTGAAAATGCGACTAAGTTTGACCTGACTGTTGACTTGTTGCGGGTGACATTCCCTTATATATTATTTGTTTCGCTGATATCGCTAGCTGGCGGTGTGCTAAACACTTATGGCAATTTTTCAACCCCAGCCTTCACGCCCGTTTGGTTAAATATTTCATTTATTGCAGCGATGTTATTCATTGCACCTTATTTTGACAACTCTATTCGAGTGCTGGCATGGGCCGTTTTTGTTGGCGGCATTTTGCAACTACTCTTTCAGCTGCCATATTTGGCTAAGTTAGGTCTGATGCCTCGCTTTAGCTTAAACCTGCAAGATGAAGGTGTTTGGCGCATCTTGAAACTAATGGGGCCTGCTATCTTTGGTGTCTCTGTTACCCAGATTTCCATGTTGATTAACACCATCATTGCTTCCTTCTTAATTAGCGGCAGTGTGTCATGGTTATATTTTGCTGACCGTTTAATGGAGTTCCCGACAGGTTTGTTAGGTGTTGCTTTGGGTACAATATTGCTGCCTAGTCTTTCTAAAAGTGTGGCAGATAACAATGATAGTGAATACTCACAATTGTTAGACTGGGGTTTGCGTTTAACCTTTATGCTGGCATTGCCAGCAGCTGTTGCACTTGCCGTGCTTACTGTCCCATTAATCAGCAGCTTGTTTATGTACGGGGCGTTTAATGCACACGATGTGATGATGACCAAAGTGCCTTTGATGGCTTATAGCCTAGGTCTGATTGGTTTGATTCTAGTTAAGGTGTTAGCACCTGGATTCTATTCAAGGCAGAACATTAAAACGCCCGTTAAAATCGCCACCTTCGTCTTGGTGATGACACAGCTCATGAACGTGCTATTTGTTTTTGTTTTGGATTTTAAAGAGTACCGTCATGCGGGCTTGGCATTATCCATTGGTTTAGGGGCTTGTCTGAATGCAGGCCTATTGTTCTACCATTTGCGTAAACGCGGGCACTATCAACCACAAGCAGGTTGGTTCTTGTTTGTATTGAAGTTGATCCTTGCCGTCGTTGTGATGGCAGCTATCGTGCATTATGTAGCAGGTGCTGATGCACTTTGGTTTGATTATGGTTTGATGGAAAAAATCATGCGTTTGGTTGGATTGTTATTGGTTGGCGTAGGCAGCTATTTTGCCATGTTGTGGTTAATGGGTATTCGCGTAAAAGATTTTATGCGCCGCATTGTCGCGTGATGGAAATATGATGAATATATATAGACATATCCCCCTGACTAAAACGACAGTTGACAAACAAGCTGCAACTATTTCTCGTGCATTGGCCATTGGTAATTTTGATGGTTTGCATTTAGGCCATCAGGCTTTATTAGCTAAAATGGTTGCAGTCGCAAAATCTCAGCAGATTAAGCCTGCGGTGATGACCTTTGAGCCACATCCGCGTGAATTTTTTACGCCACAAAATGCACCAGCGAGATTGTCTTCTATACGAGAGAAGCTAGAATATTTTCATGAGGCTGGTATAGAAGATGTCTTTGTGATGCGATTCAACAAAGCCTTTTCGACGATTACAGCACCAGACTTTATGCAACAAGTGTTAACCGATGCATTGCAGGCTAATACGATTTTAGTTGGTGGGGATTTTTGTTTCGGTGCGAAACGAAAAGGCACGGTGCAGGATTTGATTGAATCCGGATTTAACTTGATTGACTTCCATGAGGTCAAAGTGGCGCATGAGCGCGTTTCTAGCACCTTGGTGCGCAAAGCCCTTGCCGCAGATGATTTGATGCAGGCAGCGCGCCTGCTAGGCCGCTCATATAGCATTAGCGGCAAGGTGGTGCATGGCGCAAAGCGCGGACGGCAGTTAGGTTACCCAACGGCCAATGTGCATATGCGGCATGAGCGGCCTGCCTTTACAGGGGTTTATGCGGTAAAATTAGACGGGCGTGAAGGTGTGGCCAACTTAGGTGTGCGGCCAACCATTGCTGGCATCCCAAAATTGATGCTGGAAGTGTATGTTTTTGATTTTGATGGCGATCTATATGGTGCGCATGTGCATGTGCAGTTTTTCCATAAAATTCGCGATGAAATAAAGTTTGATGGATTAGAAGCGCTAAAAGCGCAAATTGCCGTTGATGTAAGCGACGCGCAAACTTTTTTTAACAGTAGCAAGTAAAACGGATTAGAAAACTAAGTATGACCGACAGCAATAAACAAAAATATAAACTCAACCTGCCAGAGACGCCATTTCCAATGCGCGGTAACTTGGCTAAGCGCGAGCCTGACTGGCTAAAAGACTGGCAAGATAAAAAGCTTTACCAGAAAATCAGAGCGGCGCGACAAGGCGCGAAAAAGTTTATTCTGCATGATGGGCCGCCGTATGCGAATGGCGATATTCATATTGGTCACGCCGTTAATAAAATCTTAAAAGACATCATTGTTAAAGCCAAAACGATGGGCGGCTTTGATGCGCCCTATGTACCGGGTTGGGATTGTCATGGATTGCCAATTGAGTTGGTGGTTGAAAAAAATCACGGCAAAAATATCGATCCTGCGCAATTCCGTGAGCTTTGCCGCGAATATGCTGCTGAGCAAGTCGAAAGGCAAAAGAAAGATTTTGTTCGTTTAGGTGTGCTGAGTGATTGGGATAACCCATACCTTACCATGGACTTCCAAACGGAAGCCGACATCATGCGTGCGCTTGGTGATATCCATAAAAATGGTTATTTATACCAAGGCAGTAAACCTGTCCATTGGTGTACAGACTGTGGTTCTGCACTGGCTGAGGCTGAAGTGGAATACGAAGATGTGAATTCACCAGCGATTGATGTTGCTTTTAAAGCGGCTGACAATGCGGCGGTTGCTAAAGCATTTGGTGTCGAAGTGACAGGCGATGTGTTGGCAGTTATTTGGACAACAACGCCTTGGACATTGCCCGCTAACCAAGCCATCAGTGTGCATCCTGAGTTTGATTATGATTTGATTCAAACGAGCAAAGGCTTGTTGATCCTAGCGCGTGAGTTGGCAGTCGCTAATTTGGCACGCTATGAAGAAGAGGGCGCGACAGTATTGGGTTCTTGCAAAGGCGAAGCATTAAATGGCTTGCTATTAGACCATCCTTTCGATGGTCGCCAAGTGCCTATCATCTGTGGTGACCACGTGACTGCTGAAGCCGGTACTGGTTTGGTCCATACTGCAGCCGCACATGGTAACGATGACTGGTTGGTCATGCGTGCCAATTATCCAGAAGAGAAGCCACGTGTGCTCATGGGCGCTGATGGTCACTTCTTTGGAAGTGAATTGGTTGAATTTGCACCGATTCGTGGATTAAGCCGTAAAGAAGCGAACAAAGTGATTTTAGAGCACATGACAGCAAGCGGCGCGCTGATTGCTAGTGCGCGCTTGAATCATAGCTTCCCACATTGCTGGCGCCATAAAACGCCATTGATGCAATTGGCAACCCATCAGTGGTTTGTCGGTATGAATGCGCAAGGCGTTGATGGTAAGTCATTACGCGAATATGCGGATGTAGCAGTTGAGAATACAGAATTCTTTCCTGACTGGGGTAGTGCGCGCTTAGAAGGTATGATTAAAACCCGTCCAGATTGGTGTGTTTCACGCCAGCGTAGCTGGGGCGTGCCGATGCCACTGTTTATACATAAAGAGACAGGTGAGCTACATCCTAAGACTAGCGAGTTGTTAGAGGCTGCTTGTTTATTGGTTGAGCATGCGGGCGTTGAGGCTTGGTTCTCATTAGACGTGGATGCATTCTTAAATTCGCATGCGCCAGAGAGTGCGGACCAGTATAAAAAAGTAACCGACACCTTAGACGTTTGGTTCGACTCAGGTACGACGCATGCTTCAGTATTGAAGCGTCGCGAGGGACTTAATTATCCGGCGGACTTATATCTAGAAGGCTCAGATCAACACAGAGGCTGGTTCCAATCCAGTTTGCTCACTGGCTGTGCCATTGGTGGCCGCGCGCCATACGACGCCTTGCTCACGCATGGTTTTGTCGTAGATGGCAAAGGCAAAAAGATGAGTAAGTCTAAGGGCAACGTTGTTGCGCCACAAAAAGTGATGGATACCTATGGCGCAGATATCTTACGCTTATGGGTAGCAAGCACTGACTACTCTGGCGAATTGACGATTTCCGATGAAATCTTGAAACGTGTTTCAGATAGCTATCGTAAGATTCGTAACACCTTACGTTTTTTGCTTGCTAACGTGGATGACTTTGATCCAGTAACACAAACAGTTGCTTATGACGATTTGTTAGAAATCGATTGCTATGCACTCGGTGTGTTGGCCGATATGTCTAAGACTTGTAAAGCCGCCTATGATGGTTACGAACTGCATAAAGTCGGACAATCACTTCTACACTTCTGTGCAGAAGACTTAGGTGCTTTCTATTTAGATATTTTAAAAGATCGTATGTACACCAATGCGGAAGACTCGCATGATCGACGTGCGGCACAAACCGTATTGTTAAAAATCACACAAGTCTTATCTGGTTTAATGGCGCCTGTGCTGAGCTATACGGCCGAAGAGGTTTGGGCAACACTTAACCCTGATGCCGATGACTTCGTAATCTTGCATGATTGGTCTAAAGCGGATGATGCGATTACGCCAGTTGAATATGCGGACTATGAACAAAACCTAAAAGCCAAATGGAAAGCCATTCGTGCAATTAGAGCAGAAGCGGCGAAAGAGATTGAAGTGGTCCGTGGTACTGGTCAAATTGGTTCATCATTGCAGTCAGAACTAGCCTTCCATGTGGCTGGGGAGACTTACGATGCATTGAATAGCTTAGGTGATGATTTGCGCTTTGTGATGATTACTTCTAGCGCGACGGTGTATAAAGCCGTGAGCGAAGATGAGCAGAAGGTCAGCGTATTACCAAGTGAGCATGAGAAGTGCGCACGTTGCTGGCACTATTGTGAAGATGTAGGCGTAAGTGCAGAGCATCCAACGATTTGTGGCCGTTGCGAAACCAATCTGTTTGGGCGGGCCGAGTCTAGAAAACATGCTTAAGGCGATGTTTAGCAAATGTCCGCTGAGCAAGTGGCTCAGCATTAGCGCAGTTATTGTTATTGTGGATTTGTATACCAAGCACTTAACGCAGCAAGCGTTTGTGCTTGGTGAAAAATTAACCATGACCTCCTTTTTTGATTTAGTGCGCTACCACAATGAAGGCGCTGCATTTAGCTTTTTAGCAGATGCAGGCGGCTGGCAAAAATGGTTCTTTACCGCGGTATCAGCGATCGCCAGCATCTTTATTTTATATCTACTTAAAAAACACCCGACAGAGAAGTTGTTCAGCCTAGGGCTTGCGCTAGTATTAGGTGGAGCACTGGGTAATTTATATGATCGTGCTACCTTGGGTTATGTGGTTGATTTCCTATCTTTCCACGTAAATGGCTATTACTGGCCTGCATTTAATGTCGCGGACAGTGCTATTACCGTTGGCGTAGGCGTTTTATTGTTGGATAGTTTTATTACTAAAAAAGGATAGACTACTATTCATGCCTGATTGGAAAAAACTCATTGCTGGTAAGGTTGCAATTGCAAAAAAAGGCAATAAGAAAAGTACGGTAGGCGCAAATGAACGGGTGCCTGCAGGGCAAACGCAAGTCGCCAATTTCCCTGTGCTGGATTTAGGCATTAAGCCTGAGATTGCGCAAAAAAGTTGGCAGTTGCAAATTTTTGGCTTGGTTGAAAAAGAACTCACGTTAGATTGGAATGCATTCCAAGCGCTGAACCATATTACTGATGTCTCTGACTTTCATTGTGTCACTCGTTGGAGTCAGTTAAATATGGACTGGCAAGGTGTGCGTGTACGGGATGTGCTCGAGATGGCAATGCCACTGGAAAACGCCAAGTTTGTGACCATGCATGGCTATGATGGCTACACGACGAATTTACCACTAAACGCTTTACTTGATGACGATGTGTTACTTGCACATGCTGTATTGGGCGAACCTTTGACCAAAGAGCATGGCGGCCCTATCCGCATGGTGGTGCCACAACGTTATGCTTGGAAAGGCGCTAAATGGTTAAAAGCCATCGAACTGCACGAGTTCGATAAGCGCGGCTTCTGGGAAGTGCGCGGCTATCACAATGATGCCTTCCCATTTGAAGAGCAGCGTTTTTCAGAAGACGATGAAATTTAGTTTTTAGCGAGTAGTTTTAAAATGTTTCTGGACATACTGGTTTGCTAAATATATAGCCATAACCAAAGTCACAACCCACTTTTTTGAGTATATTCAATTGCATTTCCGTTTCAATGCCTCCAGCAATGATCTCCATGCCTAATTTATGCGCCATCATAATAATCGCTTCACATAAAGTGTTACTCGTACGCGTAATCCCTAAATTCCGAACAAAACTTCGGTCGATTTTAATTTAATCAATATCAAGCTTTTGCAAGTAAGATAAGGACGAGTAGCTAGTACTAAAATCACCCAGTGCCACTTGAATCCCGGCATCGCGTGACTCTAATAATTTATCGTTAATAAAAGCTTGCTTTCTAATAGTGAGCCTTTCGTAATCTCTACCATGATGCTATTTCTAAATAGCTTGGCTTTTTTAAGTTGCTCATTTGGCCGAGGTCAACGATATTCTAAAAAAGGCGCATGTGTATTTTCTCAACAACCCAAGTCGATGAGGTGCACCTACATACAGCAACATTTATCGAAGTATCAACCTGCTGCCTTGTGCGAGGCGTTGAGCGTGAGCCGTAGGCCTACCATCGCTGCTGACGTTCAAGCTCAAGGCTTTGCCGTGGGCGTACGTACGGTCGGTCGAGTGATGTGAAGTTTAGGCTTGCGTGCTAAAAGTGGCCGCAAGTTTAAATGCACCACTGATTCTAATCACAAATATGGTACATGGCCAAATTTACTTAACCGTCACTTTATGGTAATACGCCCCAATCAAGTATAATAAGAAGTATTACTTACATTCGTACTGACGAAGGTTGGCTATATCTGGTGGTCATGCTTGATTTATTTAGCCGTCAATTAGTGGGCTGGCAGATGAGCCATCGCATTGATCGTCATTTGGTGTGGATACATTGCAGGCTGTGCTGTTGACACGCGGCAATCCTAAGTGCTTGACAGTACATTCGGACCAAGGTGTAGGCTTGCAAAGACTACTGTCAACTCATTGCTAAACACCATTTAGTGCGTAGTATGAGTCGCCGTGGCAATTGTTGAGATAATGCGGTGGCAGAAAGCCTTTTTGCTACACTGAAAAAACAAGCAGTGCATGGTGCGCGTTTTTTAACCAGACAAGTCGCTCAGCAGCATAATTTTGAATATATTGAATGTTACTATAATCGCGTACCCAGACATCCAACAAACGACTGGGTTAGTCCAGTTAACTTTGAAGCAGCGTGTTACAAAAGTATTGAGGGGGTGCTTGTCTGATTTTATGACGAGGTTCACTATAAGTAGTAGTGAATTAGTGTTTGCGAGAAAACAGCACCTGTAATCCGGCCTTAAAAATACCAACACTAATCGCAGCTGCAAGTAGTCCAATAACTGCGTCAACTAAAACAGGTGTCACAATCGATAATGCCGCGCCAATAGTCGGTAGGTGCTCCGCATTTTCTACAAGATATTCACTTAAATGATGTAATGGTGGGGTACCGTGTCCATTGATACTGCCGCCTGCTAAGAACATGGCTGCTGTGCCGACGATACTGAGTCCGTGCATGAGGAATGGTGCGAAGGCTAATATTTTTTGACTGAATTTACGCTGTCACTGCCGCCAAACACTTTGTCCTTTTTTAACATTAGGTGCAACCCAAGGCCATTTAGTTTGACAATGCCAGCGACTAAACCATAAACAAAAACAGTCACACCAAAAGTGATAAGTGTCACAACAATGACTTGCATCTGGAATCGGAAATCCTTAACAGTGTTTAAATAAAGAACAATGATTTCAGTAGGTAAAATAAAATCGGTACGGATGGCACCTTTTATTTTATTCTTTTCTAATGCGAGTAAATCAACGTTGGTGTCGTGAATGGCTTGTTTCAGTG
>Ga0307998_1000780_pt1 | contig 17647 bp, 14 predicted proteins | sample Davwhametageno37_FD_203147 | JGI IMG/M metagenome (GOLD analysis project Ga0307998, IMG submission 203147) | Marine microbial communities from Davis Island wharf, Antarctic Ocean - #37 | ecosystem: Environmental > Aquatic > Marine > Unclassified | place: Antarctic Ocean: Davis Island wharf... | reverse complement strand
ATAAATTTTCTGGCAAGTTATTCGAAATACGCGTCCAGGTTCCTCCTCCATTTTTAGTTACATGCATATACCCGTCATCTGAACCCGCATAAATAAAACCAAATTGAAACGGACTTTCAGAAATTGAAGTTAAGGTTCCATAGGCAACATTCCCTTTTTTTCCCCCCGTGGTTAAATCTCCCGAAATTGTTTCCCAATCATCTCCTTTATTCAAAGAACGATGTACTTTATTGCCTCCTAAGTAAAGAATGTCTTGGTTGTGTTTTGATAAATGAATGGGGGTTTGCCAATTAAATCGATATGGATTTTCGCCTAAAGTATGTTTTGGCTGAATGTAGGTATTCTTCTGTGTCTCCCTATTAACTCTGTAATAGTTTCCAAATTGATAGCCAGTGTATATAATATCCGGATTTCTATCATCAACCTGCACCTGCATTCCGTCTCCGCCCATAATTGACTCGTACGGATTTTGACCTGTATGTTTCCAGCGTTTGTCAATTTTTGCATTATTTGCTGCCATCCAAACACCATTATCCTGCAAACCGCCATACACTTTATAATTTTTTTGATTGTCTGCATACACAGAATAAAACTGCCCAACTGCGGGGTCGTTTAATTTTATCCAATTTTCACCATCATCGTAAGAAAGGTTTAAACCGCCATCATTCCCGTTTAAAATATGTCCTGATTTTTTAGGATTTACCCACAACGCTTGGTGATCTGAATGCACATTTTCTTTTCCTATGAATGTAAATGTTTTACCAGCATCTTTCGATTTGATAATCGGAACTCCTAAAACATAGATTCCATTTTCGTCTTGCAAATCAACTCTAATTTCACCAAAATAATATCCATAAGAACTATACACGCCGTCTAAAAAATTATCGTGTGTTTTTTTCCAAGATTGTCCTCCATCTATCGTTTTAAAAACTTCTGCCCCTATTACCTGCGTATCAAACAACACAGAGTTCGCATCTTCTAAGTATTTTGCCAAATCCATCGGTTTTACAGAACCAACACGCACCATTTGCTTTACATTTTGTGCCCTGTACTTTTCTTGGAATCCGTTATTTTTTAAATAAGTGTTTAATTTTTTATCTGATATATTAAGAAAATATTCAGGAGACATCTTTTTAAAATCTTCTTTAGACAAATCTTCAGAAGTCTTTTTCGCTTCACCTTTTGGTCTTCTAAACTGACTGTCATGTAGCGCGTATACAGTGTTTTCATTATAAACAGCCAATCCAATTCTACCAACACCTTTTCCTATTGGGAATCCACTTTTATCTGCAATTTTTGTCCAAGAGCTCCCCGCATCTGTACTCTTATAAATGGCCGAATTACTCCCATCTCCGTCAAAATTCCAAGCTTTTCGCTCTCTTTCCCAGGAAGCAGCATACATAATATTAAAATTTTCTGGTGCCACAGCAACATCAATAATTCCTGTATCTTTATTTATGAATAAAGACTTTGTCCAGGTTTTTCCTCCATCCATTGTTTTAAAAATGCCTCTTTCTGTGTTTGCAGAATATAAGTGACCAATAACACCGACAATTACTTCTGATATATTCTTAGGGTTTATCAAAATTCTGCTCACATGGTGAGAATCTAGTAAGCCAACATTTACCCAAGTTGCCCCTTTATCTGTAGACTTTAACATTCCAATTCCTGCATAACTAGATCGCGATGAATTTTTTTCACCGGTACCCACCCAAATAGTTCCAGAAGGCCAATCTACCGCAATATCACCAATATTTTGAGTTGGAGAATTGTCTAAAACGGGTGTGAAATTAGTTCCGTTATTATTTGTATACCACAATCCACCAGACGCATACCCCACATAAAATTCTGTCGTATTATTAGGGTTTACGGCAACATCTGCAACACGACCGCTCATTACCGTCGGTCCGATATTCGTAAAAGCTACATTTTTTACTAGTGAGGATTGCATCATTTGAGACTTCTTCTCTAAAGACTGTTGAATAACTTCTAACTTTGTGGGATTTTGCGCTACAACTGTCAACGAGAAACACAGCACTAAAAATTGAAAAATAGATTTCATAGGAATTTGAGTTTAATTTTAAGATGATGAAATTACTACTTGTAATCTACACATCAAAAAAATTAACATAAAAAGGATTTGTAAGAAGTATTCGTCTGCAATTTTAAAGAATGTATCTTTGTGGGCTGAAACAACTAAGTAAAGTTGCTTTCGAAAATACTATTTATGACATTTAAAGATTTAGGTTTATCTCCAGCATTAGTAAAAGCAGTAGAGGAGAAGGGATACACCAAACCATCACCAATACAAGAAAAAGCAATTCCACATATATTAGAAGGAAAAGACATTTTAGCTTCTGCTCAAACAGGAACTGGAAAAACAGCGGGTTTTACCTTACCTGTTTTACAGCATTTAGTAGCAACAAGACACCCCAAATACAGACCTTTACGTGTATTAGTTTTAACACCAACAAGAGAGTTGGCTGCACAAGTGCAAGATAATGTTAGAGAATACAGTAAATATGTAGACATAAAATCTGCCGTGGTTTTTGGTGGCGTAAACGCAAAACCACAGATTGCGAGCTTGAGAAGCGGTGTAGATGTTCTCGTAGCAACACCCGGTCGCTTATTAGATTTACACGATAGAAAAGCCCTTTCTTTTAAACGCATTGAAGTTTTAATTTTAGACGAGGCGGACAGAATGTTAGACATGGGATTTGTTAGAGACATTAATAAAATCATTAGTTTTATGCCCGCAAAGCGTCAAAACTTAATGTTTTCTGCCACTTTTTCAAACGATATTAAAAAATTAGCCTCTGGAATTTTAAGAAATCCTGTTTCTGTAGAAACTGCTCCGCAAAATTCAACAGCAAAAAAAGTAACGCACAAAGTTTACAAGGTTGATAAAAACAAAAAAACAGAATTTACTATAAAGTTAATTAAAGATGGAAACTGGAATCAGGTTTTAGTTTTTACACGAACGAAGCACGGTGCTAATAAATTAACTGAAAAATTAATAAAAGCTGGAATTTCTGCAGCAGCCATTCATGGAAATAAAAGTCAAGGCGCTAGAACAAAAGCGCTAAAGAATTTTAAAGACAATTCTATAAAAATCTTAGTTGCTACAGATATCGCTGCGCGTGGATTAGACATTCCGTTATTGCCGCATGTGGTTAATTTTGAATTGCCAAATGTACCTGAAGACTATGTACACAGAATTGGTAGAACAGGAAGGGCAGGAGCAGCAGGAGAAGCTATTTCTTTGGTATGTAGTGAAGAAAGCGAATACCAAAGTGAAATAGAAAAAGTGCTGAAGGAGAAATTACCATCTACCGTGGTAGAAGGCTTCGAGCCAACAGACACAGAGCCACCAAAAAGAGCTGCTTCGCAAAGCAAAGGTTCTTTTGGTAAAAAGAATAAAGGCTCCTCTTCTCAAGGAAATAAACCAAAAAGCAAACCTCATTTTAAAGGAAATAAGCCTTCTGAGCCTTCTGGCAGAGGAAGAGCCAACACAACTAAAAAGAAACGTTACTAATAAATAATACACCGCTTTAATTAGATTCTGTAAGGTTTTGAAAAACCTTACAGAATTTTTTATTTTATCCTTGAAAGAGCTAAAAACACCTTACAGGAAAGCGCCTGATAGTTTAATAGCGCTATAATTATTCCTACCTTTGTTTTTCAATAAAATTTACCCTAATGAAATACCATAAAATAGACTCCCAGTTATTTATAAAAAACCGTAAAAACTTTGCTTCACAAATGAAGCCAAACAGTGTCGCTGTTTTTAACTCTAATGATACTTATCCTGTAAGTGCAGATAGTACGTTGCCGTTTGAACAACACAGAGATATTTTATATTTAAGTGGTGTTGATCAAGAAGAAAGTGTTTTGATGCTATTTCCTGACTGTCCAAATGAAAACTTAAGAGAGATTTTATTTGTTACAGAAACCAATGCGCATATTGCCGTTTGGGAAGGGGCAAAACTAACCAAAGAGATGGCTACAGAAACTTCTGGAGTCAAAACGGTTTATTGGTTACAAGATTTAGAAAAAGTTTTGTTTGAAATATCTACTTATTGTACTACTTTTTACATTAATACAAACGAACACTATAGAGCAAACACAGAAACAGAGACACGTGAAGCTCGTTTTACAAAATGGTTATTGGCAAAATATCCTGCACATACTGTTGCAAAGAGTAATCCTATTTTACAAAGATTACGCGCCGTAAAGGATCCCATTGAATTGTCTTTAATGCAACAAGCTTGTGATATTACGGGAAAAGGTTTCCATAGAATTTTAGATTTTATAAAACCAGGTGTTTTTGAATATGAAATTGAAGCAGAGTTATTGCATGAATTCATTAGAAATCGTTCTAAAGGATTTTCATATACTCCTATTATTGCATCGGGAAACAACGCAAATGTTTTGCACTATGTAGAAAACAATCAGCAATGTAAAGCTGGCGACTTAATCTTATTTGATGTTGCCGCAGAATACGCCAATTACAAAAGTGATTTATCTAGAACTGTGCCTGTTTCTGGTAAATTTACCGACAGACAAAAAGCAGTATACAATGCTGTAAATCATGTAAAGAAAGAAGCTACAAAAATGTTAGTTCCAGGAACTTTATGGAAAGAGTATCACGTTGAGGTAGGGCAATTAATGACTTCAGAATTACTGAAATTAGGTTTATTAGACAAAGCGGATGTTCAAAATGAAGATAAAAACTGGCCCGCTTACAAGAAATATTTCATGCATGGAACTTCGCATCATATTGGCTTAGATACTCATGATTATGGTCTTTTACACGAACCAATGCAAGCAAATAATGTATTTACTGTAGAACCTGGAATCTACCTTCCTAAAGAAGGTTTTGGAATTCGCTTAGAAGATGATGTTGTGGTTCAAGAAAAAGGAGCACCTTTTAATTTAATGGGAAACATTCCTATTGAAGCAGATGAAATTGAAGATATTATGAATTCTTAAAACAGTTCGAATATATAGTTAAAAGGCGAGTTGAAAAACTCGCTTTTTTTATGCCAAAGAATTTATGAAACCAATTGTTTGTTTATTAAATGCTTCTGGCTGTTCTACGTTTACAACATGACCGCAATTATCAATCACAAAAAGTGATGAGGTAACATGTTTTGCAACAATATTTTTTATAGAAGGTAAAAACAAATGGTCCTCGGCTCCCATTACATACAAGGTAGGAACATCAATATCTTTTGTTCTAAAAAAACGTAAAAGCGGATTGATTTCTGATGTCAACTTAAACCAACGCAAGAATTCTTTTTGGTATAATTTCTTTGCTTCGTTTACAAACAACAGTCTCGATTTCTTATGATTTTTCTTTGGCATTATAATAAATGCAAAGAGCTTGTACAACATCATATAAGGGACTACCGATTTAAAGATATTACCCACTTTCATTAGCACTTGAGAGCGAAAATCCATCTTTATAATGGCACCACCCATAATCATACTTTTTACCAATTCTGGTCTTTTTTCGGCTAAATTCCGAATTAAAATTGTGCCTAGAGAAATACCAATAAAATGTGACTTTTCTATTTTAAGACTATCAATTACCTCAACAATATCAGAAGTAATAGAATCGAAGGTATATTTTATTTTAAAGGAATCTTTTAACTTGGGCTTGCTGTTTCCATGCCCTCGTAAATCTAAAATTAAGACATTGAAATGCTTTTTAAAATCGCGCACTTGTTTGAACCAAATAGAACTGCTACCTCCTGCTCCGTGAACAAAGGTTACCCACTCTTTGGATGTTGTATGCGGATATAAATAATAGTTTAACAAGCGCTTCTGAATAATTAGAGCTACAAAAATAACCTATTATTATTTAAAAAACACAATCGCATATTTATTAACGCTTTTTAATCTGCTTAAAGCATCTTTAAAAACTTCTCAAAATTTTATATCTAAACTGCTTATAAATTTAGAGAACAACTCTAAAGCAGCGAAAACAAAATAATTTGTTTCAACAATTAACTTACACGCACTATCTGATGGCTAAATAAACGACCCCTACTAAAAAAAGACGAACATTTCTGTTCGCCTTTTTCCACTCATTTGAATTAAAAAACTATTGTACAATAAGCGTATACTCTGGTGTTGGGTTTAAAGGACAGAAATACACATATTCTCCTTTTTTAAGGGTTACTTTTTTAGAAGTTTGCTTTGTATTGTTTTGAACTTTTTCTTTTACGTACGCATTTTTAATATGCGCTTCCGTATTAGATTTCGGTGCCAATACAAATCCAACATTATGCCCAACATTATTGTTTGCAATTTCAAAAACATAGGTTCCTTCAGACACCGTTATTTGTTTTTGGGTAAACTCACCCTTTGTTTGTTCTAAAGAAACTGTTTTTACTTCTTGTGCATTTGTGGTGAATGCAAGTCCTAATACGATTGCTACTACTGCTATTAATTTTTTCATTTTAACTGCTGTTTTAATTGTTTGAATTATACTTATATAGTCGCTATTTCTAAGGCCTGTATTTCAGGAAAATCTATTGCCACCTCTGTTGTCTTATGAAAATAATTTGTAATGGTAATTTCTCCTATTAAAATAACTGCATCTGCAAGACTTCCTTTTGTATACCCTTGCGCATAGAAGTTTGCGACAACTTCTTCTGTTGCTGCTCCTCTATTTATTGCAACGTTTCTTGCAAATTTTGCCAAGGCATCTAATTTTATATCAAAAGAAGCTTTACCCGCTCTTAATTCTAAAGTTTGGTCTTCAGTAAAACCATTCATTTTACCAATTGCAGTATGCGCAGATAAACAGTAAATACATTCGTTTACTTGACTTACTGCTAAGTTAATTACTTCTTTTTCTTTTGCTGAAAAACTTGTTTTTGCATCTCCAAAAGATAAAAAATTACCTAAAGCAGTTTCACTGTGCGCAAGCGATGCGTATATATTAGGTACAAAACCTAATCCTTTTTCTAACTGACTAAAAATTGCTTGGTTATTTTCTGATACTTCGTTCTTATTTGGTACGTTAAATGTGCTCATATTTTCTGTTTTAATTATTATTATTATTGGCTCTTATACTTCCTTTTATAAAGATGCTTTGCATTCGCAAAGCTGTTGTGCTGGATTTTGATCATCATACGTTTGATATCCCCAACAGTTTGGGCACTGCGTGTTTTCTATTGTTTTCATTTTGCTATTTTTTTTAATTACTACCGTTTGACACTGCAAAGATGCAACCAATAGTAAGGTTTAAAAATGGACAAAAGTTCCTTCTATTTGGACAATAGAAATTTGTTGGAAAAAATGCTTGCGTGCAGGATTAGACAAAGAGTTTGAGCTCTTTTTGAGTTTGATAAAACGTAAAAAGGCGCCTTGTGAAAGCACAACCTGAAAGGGCACAACGCCCTAAGTCTAAAAATAAGGAGGCGAATTAATTTAATACCCTTTTTTAAACTGAAGTGGAGATTTTGAAGTTGCCTTTGTAAAGAAGCGCGTAAAATAGGCAGGATCATTAAAACCAAGTTCGAAAGCAATCTCTTTTACCGTTTTATCTGTGTAAATAAGTAATCGTTTTGCTTCTAACAAAATGCGGTTTTTTATAAAGCTTGAAGGTTTTATTGCACCTAACTTTTGAAAGTGTTTGGTGACTGATTTTGGCGAAATCCCCAACCTATTTGCATAGTCTTTTACAGCATGTAACTTCCTGAAATTCTGCTCTACCAATAAACTAAAATCTTTAAAAAGTCTTGTTTCTATATCTTCTTTAAGCACGTGATTTTCTTTCTTTACACGCACGATGCAAATGATAAATTGCTTTAAATAAGATTGTAACATATCATATTGCGCCGTTTCGTTCTGTTGAAGCTCGTCAATAAGACCGTCTAAAATGAAATTGAGCTTTTCAGTGTCTTTTTTACAAGGTTTTACAAAGGGCGTTTCATAAATATTATTAAAAAGAATACCGTTACACGCCACTTCTTTGTCGTGTGTTTGTATGCAGTAAAAATCTCTCACAAAAGTAAGCTTATAGGCAGTTTTTATTTCTTCTGAATCTACGGTGAACACCTGTCCTGGAGACAAAAAAAACAACATATTGTCTGTAAACGTATAGCTTTCAAAATCGATGTTATAGGTTCCTTTTCCTTCTTGGATCCAGTAAATAGAATAGGCGTTTTGTTGCTCATTGTGCGCTATTGTGCAAGCTTTTTCAAACTGAACTTCACTTACAGAAAAAGAATCCTTATAGGAATATTTTACAATGTTTTGAACTGCCATTTTTTAGTTGTTGAATTTGTTTGTCGTAAAAGTAACTGAGAACTTAGAAGCGGCGCCAAAATAAGCTCCAACAGCTAAACATCTATTTATAGGTCATTCTCTTTTTTTCCACTAAGTTCATAAAAATAAAAACAACCAAAGCAGGCAAGACCCAACCCAAACTGTGCTTTGCTAAAGGAATGATGCTTTTAACTCCTACTAAGTTTTCTCTCGGAATTATAAAGCCCAAAAAATCTGGAATGCTAAAAATAAAAGTCACGAGTACGACGCCCCTAAAAACAAGTTTAGATGCATAGGTTTCTGAAATCGCATTTAATACAATTAATACGATGGTTATCGGATATAAAAACATTAACGCTGGCACAGCCAATGTAATGATAAAGTCTACTTGAAAACTTCCTACAATAATCCCAATTAAAGAAGCAATTGCAGCGGTAATTACATACGCCTTATTAGAGTTTTTACAAATTCCTTTTATGTAATCTGCAGACCCTGTAACAACACCGACTGCGGTTGTAAAGCAAGCTAGAGCGACCAGAATACTTAAGAATGTAGTCCCTAAATTACCTAAGGTTTGTGTGCTTAAACCAGATAGAACTTCAGTTCTTGTCGCATTTTCTGCAAATGTTGCGCTAAACAAAGCCCCGCTTAAAATTAAACCACCGTATATTAATAACAACCCTGTACCCGCAATAAATCCAGCGTTTCTAATCAACTTTCTTTTCGCTTCAAAAGTAGTGTGACTGCTATAATTTAATGAGATAATAATAACGGCTCCAACAACAACACCTGCAATTGCATCAAAAGTCTGATACCCTTCTAGAATTCCGTCTATAAATGGATTTTCAAATGCTGATGGACTTAAGCTACCTGCTGAGGTGAAAAATGAAATCCCAATAATTGTCAATAAAATAATTACAATTATTGGCGTTAAAAACTTACCAATTAAGCTAATTATTTTGGATCGATTTACGGAAAACAGAAAAACCAACACAAAGTAAATAGTAGCTGTTAGTGTTGGTGCCGTGTCAAAAAATGGTTGAATTGCCATTTCATGAGTTACAGCTGCGGTTCTTGGCGACGGAATTGCAACAGCAATAATATAAATTAGAAAACAAAAAAGGTTGCTAAAAGCAGGAGAAACCTTCTTGCCAAAATCGTATAAAGTTCCTTGTAATTTTGCATGTGCAAAAATTGCCAAAATAGGAATTGCAATCGCTGTTATGATAAAACCCAATACGACAATCCACCAATCTAAACCAGCTTTTGCACCTAATGTTGGGGGTAAAATTAAATTTCCTGCTCCAAAAAAGAGTGAGAAAAGTGCAAAACCTGCAATCCAAATTTCTTTTGTTTTGTTCATGGCAATTATTTTCTTAGGAATCGAAATATACATATTTTTGTGTGATGCAAAAATCAATAACTTTTAAAAATGCAAGTATTTATTTTTCTGAGGAAGGAAAAGGAAATACTGTGGTGCTGCTTCACGGTTTTTTAGAAAATAAAACCATGTGGAAAAATATTATTCCAGAGCTTTCTAAGAGAAATAGAATTGTTACTATTGATTTATTAGGGCATGGAAAATCTGATTGTTTAGGTTATGTGCATTCAATGGAATTATTTGCAGAAACGATTGAAGCTGTTTTAAAATACCTGCAAATTAGAAAATGTTTTTTGGTTGGACATTCTTTAGGCGGTTATGTTGCGTTGGCTTTTGCAGAAAAACATCCGCAAAAAATAAAAGGCTTGTGCTTAATGAATGCTACTTCTAACGAAGATGATGATGACCGAAAAACCCTAAGAACTCGCGCTAATAAAATGATTCAAAATAACTTTACAAGTATGGTGCGCATGTCTTTTACCAATTTGTTTGGTGAACAAAGTAGACTCCTTTTTAAAAACGAAATTAACTCGGCTTTAGAGGAAGCTTTACAAACGCCAATTCAAGGCTATATTGCGGCGCAAGAAGGTATGAGAATTCGTGTAAATAGGAATGCTGTGTTAACTGAAAACGATTTTAAAAAACTACTTATTGTTGGCGAAAAAGATCCCGTTTTAAACTTTAAATCATTTGCAGAAGAGGCCAAGAAAACGGGTTCAGAAATTGTTGTTTTTCCCAATGGTCACATGCCTCATATTGAAAACAAAACACCTTTGGTTGCTACTTTAAAAAATTTTTTAAAACACTCTTAGCTTACTTTGGCTTCTGATATAAGACATAAAAAAATTAACAGATCCGAATGAAGTAAAACAAACATTTCGAAAAACCAAAAAGCGCAAATTTTAAATTTGCGCTTTTTATATGCTTTCCTTTATTTTTACTACTCTTTAGCAGAATTCCAACCTTGAGCTTTTAATTCAATTTCTTGACTTGCTCTTGTTACCAAGTTCATGCCTTGATTTTCTGCGGTAATATGACCGATAATAGAAAAATTAGGATTCCCTTTGATGCCTTCAAAACCTGAAATTGGCACTGTAAACAATAGTTCGTAATCTTCACCTCCACTTAAAGCAACCATGGTAGAATCTATATCAAATTCTTCACATGCAGAAATTACTTGAGGATCTAATGGCAGTTTGTCTTCATAAATTTTACAGCCTACTTTGGATTGCGAACAAATGTGCATAATTTCTGAAGAAAGTCCGTCAGAAATATCAATCATAGCCGTTGGTTTTATGTTCAGTTCCTTCAGGAACCCAGCAACATCTCTACGAGCCTCTGGTTTTAATTGTCGCTCAATCAAGTACGTATAGTTCTCTAAATCTGGCTGATTCTTTGGGTCTACCTTGAATACTTGTTTCTCTCTTTCTAAAACTTGCAACCCTAAATAAGCCGCGCCTAAATCTCCAGAAACCACAATTAAATCGGTTTCTTTTGCCCCATTTCTATATACAATTTCTTCTTTTTCTGCTTTCCCTATTGCGGTCACAGAAATTAAAATTCCTTTGGTAGAAGAAGTGGTATCTCCACCAACTAAATCTACTTTATAGGTATCGCAAGCCAATTGAATTCCTGCATACAATTCTTCAATTGCTTCTAAAGGAAATCTATTAGACACTGCTAACGAAACGGTAATTTGCTCTGCAACGCCATTCATTGCATAGACATCAGAAAGGTTCACCATTACGGCCTTATACCCTAAATGTTTCAGCGGCATATAACTTAAGTCGAAATGCACCCCTTCAATTAATAAGTCTGTAGTAACCAAGGTTTGTTTTTCAGAGGCACCTAAAACGGCTGCATCATCTCCTATTCCTTTAACTGTAGATGCGTTTTCAATCTTAAAATATTTTGTAATGTGGTTTATTAGACCGAACTCACCAAGATCAGCTAATGACGTTTTTTGTGTGTTTTTATCTTCTAACATGCCGCAAAGGTACTAAACATTGTTTCCATAAAAACCAATCATTTTTAAAATAAAAGAAGAGTTTAACTTTTTTTAAATAACCTATGTAAGTTTATTCTTTAACTTTGTTGAACATACGCATCAAGTAATTATGATGAATCACATAATAAAAAACCTTTTTTATTTTCTCTTTTTAATACTACTTTCTTGTTCTCCCGATGATATTAATCGCGATAGGGACGATGATAAAATAGTGAACGAATCAGACAATTGCCCGGACATCGCTAATAACCTCCAATTAGATACCGACAGTGACGGCATGGGGGATTTTTGTGACGACGACGACGACAACGATGGTGTTTTAGACATTATTGATAACTGCCCGTTAATTGCAAACCCTGAACAAGGTGATATTGACAATGACGGAATAGGAGATATTTGTGATGAAGACGATGATAATGATGGAATTCCAAATAACGAAGACAACTGTCCCAACACCGAAAACCCAAATCAAGAAGATGAAAATAATGACGGTATTGGTGATGCTTGCGAAACAACAAGCAGGGTTCCTTGTGAAAATGGAATGGCAGGTGGCTATCCTTGTAATGACTATGACTTGCTTTTAAATATGCCTTTAAGCACTTTTTCTGCATCTGCAGGGAATGATTCTTGGGGTTGGACAGATCCAACAAATAACAAAGAATATGCCATTATGGGATTAAATAATGGAACTGCGTTTATAGATATTACAGATACAGACAATCCTCTTTATCTAGGTTTATTACCTACAGCCACACAAAATAGTATTTGGAGAGATATTAAAGTATATAACAACCATGCTTTTATTGTTAGTGAAGCTAATAACCACGGAATGCAAGTATTTGACCTTACCAAGTTAAGAAATGTTGCATCCACTCCAACAGAATTTACAGCAGACAAACGTTTTACAGGATTTGGAAAAGCTCATAATATTATTATAAATGAAACAAGTGGTTATGCTTACGTTGTTGGAGCAAATGGTAGTTCCGGATTCGGTGGTGGCCCCATATTTATAAACATTCAAGACCCCATAAACCCAGTAATTGAGGGTGGTTTTAGTGCTGGAGGATATTCGCACGATGCACAAGTAATTACCTACAATGGTCCGGATACAGACTATGCCGGAAAAGAAATTTTAATTGGTAGCAATGAAAATGAAGTGGTATTGGCAGATGTTACAGACAAAACAAACCCAATAATAATTTCTAAAATTAGTTATTCAAATGTAGGCTACGCCCATCAAGGATGGTTTACAGAAGATTTAACCTATTTTATTTTAGGCGATGAATTAGATGAACAAAATTTTGGAAACAAGACAAGAACTATTATTTTTGATTTTACAGACTTAGACAACCCTATATATCATTTTGATTATTTTGGAGCTACAACTGCCATAGACCATAATGGGTATGTAAAAAACAATATTTATTATCAGGCAAATTATACTGCTGGTGTACGGATGATTGATGTCTCAAATACGGCCAATAAAGTGTTTACAGAAATCGGCTTTTTTGATACCTACCCAAATAATGATGGTGCTAACTTTAACGGAGTCTGGAGTGTGTACCCGTATTTTCCAAGTGGAAACATTCTTATTAGTGATATAAATGGAGGTCTTTTTGTAATAAAAAAGGGTAATCCTTAAAAATAAATGAATAGATATTGTTTAATTCTTTGTGTTTTTTTTCTTTTCAACTGCTCTAAAAAAGAGGTCTTTGAAGTCTCTGAAACCATTGAAATTGGTAATAGTTTAGACTTTGTAGCCACTTTTGGAGGCGCTAAAAATGACGCTTTTAACGCTGTAAAAGCAACCACAGATGGTGGTTATATTACTGCAGGTTTTGCGCAAAGTACCGATGGAGACATTATTACGAAAACAGATACTTCTTTTGACTTTTTAATCTCAAAATTTTCTTCAGAAAATACACTAGAATGGCAAAAAACGTACGGCGGCTCAGAAGATGATAAAGCTTCGGCTATTATTCAAACTTTAGATGGTGGTTTTTTAGTGTTAGGTTATTCGAAAAGTTCAGATTTAGATGTTTCTGAAAATGCGGGCTCTAAAGATTTTTGGCTGTTAAGACTTTCAAATAGAGGAAAAATAATATGGGAAAAATCATTCGGCTTTTCAGGTGCAGATTATGGCACAGCTTTGTTAGAAACTAAAGACGGTGGTTTTCTTATTACAGGCGTTCTGGATGTTTCTGCTTCTAACGGACAAGGAAACTCAAAATCAGCCACTATAAAACATGCAGGTGGAGATTATTGGGCCATAAAAACAGACTCGTCTGGCAATCTAAAATGGAGCAGGTTTTTTGGTGGCTCTTTTACGGAGGTTCCTTTAGGAATTGTTGAAACCACTAACAACAACTTTATCATTGCAGGTTCCTCTGACAGTAACGATTTTAACATTTCAAATAGCAATGGATCTTATGATTTTTGGATTACTAAAATAGCGTCTGACGGAAATCTAATTTGGGAGAAAAGCTTTGGCGGTTCTGAAATTGACGAAGCTCGCGCAATTACAGCTACAAATGACGGTAATTTTATAATTGTTGGCGACACAAGGAGTGCTGATAAAAACGTTTCTATAAATAATGGTGCAGCGGATGTTTGGATACTTAAAATTTCTACAGAAGGAGATCTCCTTTGGGAAAAAACAATCGGCGGCGCAAGCTTTGACGTCGCAAGAGCGGTTTCTAGGACTAGAGATAATGGTTTTTTAATTGCGGGAAGTTCCAGAAGTTTAGACAACGGTTTTGAAAATAAAGGTCAAAATGATGCACTCATTTTAAAAATTGATACCAACGGAAAGCTAGTGTGGCAAAAAACTGTTGGTGGCTCAGAAATCGATTTTCTATACGGTGTCGTTGAGTTAAATAATAAATCAATTATTGCGGTTGGTGAAAGTAGCAGTTCAGACCAAGATATTTCTAAAAATAAAGGTTTTACAGACGCATTAGTCATTCAACTAAAATGAAAATGAAAAACATACTTATTTTTTTATGTAGCTCTATATTTATGTTTTCATCATGCACCAACGAGGAAGAAAATATAAGTATTACCTTAAATTTTACGCATCATTGGAATGGAACAGCAATTACAAATCAAGATTTAAATGTGCTAAAGTTCACAAATGCTAATGGTGAAAAAGTAAGTATTGAAAACTTGCGCTATCTTGTTTCAAACATTAGTTTAGTAGCGTCTAAAAACCATCATTTAATTAACTTTGACGAAAATAAAGGAACTTCCATCGCAATTTCAAATTTTACCAACGGGACTTATGTACTTTCTTTTCGGTTTGGTTTTTCAGATGAAGACAATGAAGATGGCATATATCAAGATTTGAATTCTGTGAGTTTCAATGTCCCCGGAATGCTGGGTGGTGGATATCATTATATGCAATTTGATGGAAAATATATAGATAATAAAAACCAAGAAGCAGGTTTTAACTACCATGCGATTAGAGCTGTGGATGCAACAGACCCAAATAACTTGAAATTTGAAGACACTTCTTTTGTGGTAAATTTAGGAACTGTTGTAATTACCAATACAAGCGAAATTGAAATTAAAATGAACCTTGCAGAATGGTTTAAAAATCCAAATACATGGAATTTAAACGAACTAAACACCATTTTAATGCCAAACTTTGAAGCTCAGAAAATGATGAATGCAAATGGAAAATCTGTTTTTAGTTTGGGTATCGTCAATTAAGACCTATATTTTGCTTCCGTGCAGGCAGCAACTAATAGCTAGTTTTAATTTCTAAAGTGAAATGGTCGTTTAAAAATAGCTTGATGTGCCAATGCGTATTTACCGCACTTTTAATTAGAGTGTAACGCTTTTTTTGCGTGATGTCTCGAGAATATTTAATATGAAAAAACAATATCTCTTTTTTCTTTCCCTTTTTCTTTTGATGAATTGCACATCAAAAGACGAAGAAATATACACCCCTGTTCCATACAACTTAGAAGTACCCATTCTTTTTGCAGAGAAGTTAATTGCACCTATAATTCCCGCAAACAACCCGTTAACAGAAGAGGGAGTTGCATTAGGGAAAAAATTGTTTTTTGATCGCATTTTATCGGGAGACGGCACACAGTCTTGCGCTTCTTGCCACAATCCGAAAAAAGCATTTACAGATCAACAACAATTTAGTAACGGAATTCAAGGAGAATCGGGAAAAAGAAACGCGATGCCTTTATTTAATTTAGCATGGAATTTCGATGAACGATTTGCTTGGGACGGAAAAGAATTTGGTTTAGAAGAGCAAGCGTTAGAACCGGTTTCAAATCCAATAGAAATGCATGCCAGTTGGATAAAAGTCGCTGAAAGACTGCAGCAAAATGCGGCATATCCAAACTTGTTTTTTCAAGCTTTTGGTACTTCTCAAATAGATTCTATTTTAGTTACAAAAGCAATTGCACAGTTTGAAAGAACGCTTATTTCTGGCAATTCTAAATTCGATCAATTTTTACGTGAAGAAACAATCTTAACGCCAGAAGAACAAAACGGATTTAATGTTTTTATGGACGAAGCAAAAGGAGACTGTTTTCACTGCCATGGTAGCAAAAACAACCCACTTTGGACAGATAATAAATTTCACAACAACGGATTAGATGCTAGCTTTCAAGATCTAGGTTTAGGAAAAGTTACTGGAGACCCCAATGACAACGGCAAATTTAAATCGCCGTCCGTTCGGAATTTAGCTTTTACAGCACCCTATATGCACGACGGTAGATTTGCAACTTTAGACGAAGTGATCAACCATTATTCTGTAGGTTTAAAAAAATCAGCAACCATAGACCCTTTAATGAAAAACATAAATAATGGTGGAGTTCATTTATCTGTTCAAGATAAAACCGATTTAAAAGCATTCTTACTCACTCTTTCGGACTACAATTTCAATAATAACAAGGCCTTTCAAAAGTAATCAATAAAACCAATTACCTTATTGTGTTTCGTAATGTAACTTCTTCGTTTTTCTTTGACATATATCGTATATTTGCGTAAAAATATAGATTATAATCTATTTAAAAGTATGATAAAGGTTTCAGACACAGCAAAGAATAAAGTCGTAGAACTAATGACTGACGATGGCTTTAACGCGGCAACCGATTTTGTTAGAGTTGGTGTTAAAAGTGGTGGTTGTTCAGGTTTATCTTACGATTTAACTTTTGATAATAAGAAAGAAGATAGTGATAAAGTTTTTGAAGAGAATAATGTGAAAATTATTGTTGACAAAAAGAGTTTTTTATACCTAGTGGGAACAACTTTAGAATATTCTGGAGGTTTAAATGGGAAAGGGTTTGTTTTTAATAACCCAAACGCAAACAGAACTTGTGGATGTGGAGAAAGTTTTTCACTTTAAAAATTAAAAAAGGATGTCAAAATACACAGAAGACGATTTAGAACAAGAATTAAAAACCAAAGAGTACAAGTATGGTTTTTACACAGATATAGAAAGTGAAACCTTTGCAAAAGGGTTAAGCGAAGATGTTGTAATAGCAATCTCTAAAAAGAAAAACGAACCTCAGTGGATGACTGATTGGCGTTTGGAAGCTTATCGAGTTTGGGAGAAAATGCCAGAACCGGAATGGGCAAATGTTCATTACACAAAACCGAGTTTTCAAGATATTGCCTATTATTCTGCACCAAAGGAAAAGCCAAAATTAAATTCTTTGGATGAAGTAGATCCAGAATTATTGGACACTTTTAAGCGCTTAGGCATTTCTTTAGACGAACAAAAAAAACTTGCGAATGTTGCCGTAGATATTGTAGTAGATTCAGTTTCTGTCGCTACTACATTTAAAAAATCTTTAGGCGAAAAGGGTATTATCTTTATGCCAATTTCCGAAGCAATTCAAGAGCACCCAGAATTAGTTAGAAAATATTTAGGAACGGTTGTGCCAACTACAGACAATTTTTATGCAGCATTAAATTCAGCAGTGTTCTCTGATGGATCTTTTTGTTACATT
>Ga0307998_1000778_pt1 | contig 17669 bp, 16 predicted proteins | sample Davwhametageno37_FD_203147 | JGI IMG/M metagenome (GOLD analysis project Ga0307998, IMG submission 203147) | Marine microbial communities from Davis Island wharf, Antarctic Ocean - #37 | ecosystem: Environmental > Aquatic > Marine > Unclassified | place: Antarctic Ocean: Davis Island wharf... | reverse complement strand
AGACGGGTCCTGGCCTTCCTGATTTTGCGATTTGTATTGCTTCAATGACCGTCCCCTCAAACTCATTTGCGGAATAAATACATTTAGCAAACTTTGTAATTGGTTTGACAATATCGACTATATTTACCTCCTGCACTCCGACTTGCCTGACTTTTTTTCCATATGAGAGTTGATCTGATCTAGCTTGCCCACTTATAAAAATACACGGGACAGAGTCTTGCCAAGCAGCAAGTAAACCTGTGATTGCATTTGTTGATGCTGGACCAGAGGTAACAATTGCACATCCAAGAGTATTATTTACCTTAGCGTATGATGCAGCCGCTAGACCTACTGCTTGTTCATGATGAAGATATAAAACCTCTGTTCCATTATTTTCTAGTGAATCGAATAAATGAACTACAGCCCCACCTTGTAAACCAAAGACACATTCAATATTTTCTTCCTGAATAATTTTTGCTAAACAATCTGATAGTTTCATCTTATATTTTATGAAAGATAATTAAATGAGCTGTAATGGCGAGATTGACCACCATCAACAGGAATTATTGCTCCATGGGAAAATGAAGCTAGATCAGAGCATTGAAAAACAACAGCGGGAGCTATTTCACTTACCATTCCAAATCTTTTAAGTGGCGTTCTCTCTTCTAAATATTTTTTAGCATGAGATGGATTAGTTTTTAGAACATTATCCCAATGCCCACCTTCGGTTTGAACTACCCCAGGGTATATTGCTGACATAACTACATGGCCACCTTCAGTTGCCAGAATTCTCCCCATTGTTCTTGTGTAAACAGTTAGTGAAGATTTAGAAACAGAATAAGTAACTGGACCGCTATTTTCTAGTCCCGCACATGAAGTAATATTTATAATTCTCCCCCACTGGTTCTCTTTCATATTAGGAATTAATAGATTACATAAATTTACTGCAGTATAAAAATTTAATTCCATTACTCTATGCCAATCATCTATGGAACAATAAGGGTCTGCAACATCAAGGGTGTGCCCAGCATTATTTACTAGAATTGAAATTGGAAACTTGCTTATTTTCTCTTTAAAATCATCTATCCAATTTGGCTCTAAAAAGTCAACTACAATGCCATGAACTTCAATATTTAAATGCTCTAGCTTCTGCTGTAAATTTTTGATTGGTTTTTCGGAGCGAGATGTTACGATAATATTGACGCCTTCAATAGCCAACTGACATGATACCTCCTCTCCAATGCCATTTGCGCCCCCGGTAATTAATGCCCATTTATTTTTTATTTTTAAATCCATTAAGCCTCTTAAGTTGTAATTGTTGGGATGAGTATTTTTTTAAACTTATTACTTGATAAGTAATTAAAAATAGATCTAGTTGCGGCCTTAGTACTAATCGCAGTAATAATAATAGGCTTTGTAATATCCATGTATTTTGAGTCTTTAATTTTAGGCCTTAAATTAATAAATCTTTTATTTATCTTACTCCTATCTTGATCATAAATTACTTGAAGGTTATTTATAATAGGCAGATTATATGCCAATGTTGGGACCATTAGACCAGCTCCAAATCCTTGCCCATCGGCAAGTATTTTTTTATAGCTATCACCAAATTTTAAGTAAAAGTCTTGAAAATCCACATAGCTATGCAAAATTGAAGACTTGCTTATTATTTCAAAATCTAAAATTTTATTTTTTATTTTTGATATTTTTAATCTTAAGGTCCCAAAATGACTTGGGTCAAATTCATAACTATTGATATATAAGTTACATTGATTAAGTGCGATCCCAATAGATTTTAAGGAAAATATATTGAGGTGCTGATGACATAGCTGGTCATACCTCTGTTCTTTTACGAGTAATTCTAAAGAAGGAAATTGAAGGTAAAATACATCATTAGCTTTCATTGATTTTGATATTTTTTCAAGGAATGGTATAGGACTATCAAGATGTTCTATAGTGTGACTAGAGGTAAAAATTTTTGGTTTTTGGGAGTTGTGTTGATTAAAGTCAACATCTTCCCATGAGCTTTTATGTAAAATTATATTATCAGATTTTGCAGTTGCATTGATATCAATATTTATAAGGTTTTCAATATCTCCACCAAAAAAACTTAAAAAGGTTGAATCATTTCCACCAATATCTATAATTGAAGAATAATCATTTAAATTAATCGAATTTAAAATATAACTTTCAAAATTTTTTAAACATTCTACTGCCCCATTACTTTTATTAGTTGAAGTAATGTAATTATTATAGATGATGTCTGGGTCAATAATAGTGCTAAGAAATAAATGAGCGCAATCCTCACAAAATAAAACTTTTTGGTCATAAAATCCATATAGATTATTACTCACCGGATTGTCTGTATAAAATTCAGTTATAGGATATTGGGGTAAATCTATCAGATCTACCGCTTTTTTTGAGCAGCACGAACATGCATCAGTTTTTATTACGGGTAAGCTATTTTTTTTTAAAGACTCTTTCATATTTTCTTGTCTAATTTTATTAGAAAGTTATTATAAGGGCATGAGTGATAGTAGGTGTTTTTTATATTACCCATAATTTTTAGAATATTTAATTTATTATAGTGAAAAAAATTTAAGATTGTTAAGTTAAATGCAACAAGTGGCTTTAGTGTTTATTCTGATCTAATTAAATAGACGTCGCATTCTCTCTATTGCTTCTCGAATCTTTATTTCTGATGTTGCAAAACAAAATCTTACATTATTTTTCCCAGCATCACCGAAATGAGATCCAGGACATGTTGCTACAAAAGATTCTTGTAAAAGATAATCAGAAAATTGTATCCCATCCATTTCTAGCCCAGAAATATTCGGGAAAGCATAAAAAGCTCCACCTGGATTAATACAACTAATACCTTCTATTGAGTTTAAACCTGAGACTAAAATATCTCTTGAGCTCTTTATTTTTTTTATCATCTCATCTACTTCTGTTTGCGGACCATGCATCGCTTCGATAGCTGCAATCTGAATAAATGGCGAAACACAAGATGTAATAGTCTCTTGAATTAAAGTCATTCTTTTTATAACATTCTTAGGCCCCATCACAGCACCTATTCTCCAGCCAGTCATAGCATAGGTCTTACTAAGCGAGTGCACAACAATAACTCTTTTATTACAGTGATCAAACGATGATGGTGATAAGAATTCACCTTTTTCGTAAACCAATCGTCCGTAAACTTCATCACTCAGTATGTAAATGTCATTTTTTTCAGCCATCTCATAAATAGACTTTATCTCATCTTTATTGATAACAGAACCAGTCGGATTATTTGGTGAATTAATTATAATTAATTTTGTTTTTTTAGTTATTACCTTTTTTAAATCATCAGGTGATAACCTAAAATCATTTTCTTCGTGGAGGGGGACTCTAACAGGTACTAAATTGCATAAGTTTATTATTGAAATATAACTCACAAAGCAGGGGTCTGTAATTATTATTTCATCGCCAGGGTCTGCAACTGCTAATAATGCTAAATAAATCTGAATATTTGCGCCAGGGGTTACTAGGATTTGTTCTACTGAAGGTAAAAATCCTCGAGAACGCGCTATTTTTTCAGCTGCCCGCTGCCTAAACTCATCTAGGCCTTGCGAAACAGCATAATGTGTATGGTTATCTTGAATTGCATTACAAGCAATATCTTTTACGGTTTGTGGTGTATTGAAATCAGGGTCACCAATTTCAAGGTGGATAACATCTTTACCTTGTTTTTCGAGGTCTTTAGCTTGAGCTAAAATTTGGAACATCTTTTGGCCCGTAAGATTTTCTGATATTTTTGAAAATTTATTCATTTGTCATTTTTTGAGATGTGATTATGAAAAGTTCACACAAATTATAGTTTAAAAATACCTTCATATTTAAATAAATTAATTAAATACGTTATTATTCAACAATTATGTTTATTTGATATTTTTTTGGAGTTTTAATATGGCCCTATCAATGTATGAAGTCTCAGTCCCTTTATTTATTCATAATTTTAATATTCTCTCCCATATTCTGTTAAAAGCAGAAAAAGATGCAGAGAAAAGAAAAATTGATAAATCAGTATTTATTAATGCAAGACTGGCTCCAGATATGTTGCCACTGACAAAACAAATCCAAATTGGAACTGATATGGTTAGGCTAGGTGTTGGAAGATTAGCAGGTGTAAAAGCGCCATCATATAAAGATAATGAAGTTACATTTTCCGAATTACAGAAAAGAATTCAAAAAACTATTACTTTTTTAAAGAAGATTAAATCAAAGAAAATGGATGGGTCTGAGCTAAAAAAAATTGAATTCTCAATAGGAAGAAGAGACTTTAAATTTAAAAATGGGTATTTGTATTTAAGTAATTGGATTATTCCACATTTCTTTTTCCATATGACTACTACTTATGACATTTTAAGGGCTAATGGAGTTAATTTGGGTAAGCGTGATTTTGTAAAGATGTAAAGATTAAGATTTGTAATTTAATACTACTTAGATCTCATTTTTCTTAATTCCCATATTGCCCAACCAAGTAAAATATTAGTTAGAAAGCTTGAGCCCAGCAAACTAGCTCCTAAAAGTGTTCCTATTCCTATGTATAGCCATTCCATATAATTCCCCAGTATTTATAAAAAATAATTTAGATTATCATTAAAAACCCCAAATCAATTGTCCCTAGGATAAAATGTTGCTTTAATTATTTAATATGTATTTAATTCATTGATGAAAATTCTTGTTACAGGCGGTTGTGGTTATAAGGGGCATGTTCTTATTCCTAAATTATTGGAAAGAGGATACGATGTAATCGTATTCGATATTCAGTGGTTTGGAAATTATTTAATCCCACATAAAAATTTATCAGTTATCAAAGGTGATGTTCGCGATACTGAATCAATTCCACTGAATGGTGTTGATAGCATCATTCATCTATCCTCAATTGCTAATGACCCATGTAGCGACCTAGATCCTAAATTAACATGGGAAATAAGTGCTTTAGCTACTATGCAGCTTGCAGATAAAGCAAGAAGAGAGGGAATTAAGCGTTTTATCTATGCATCATCAGGTAGTGTCTATGGAGTTAAAGAAGAGCTTCAGGTGACTGAAGATCTAGAATTGGAGCCTATTTCTGAATATAATAAAACTAAAATGGTTGGCGAACGAGTCTTGCTAAGCTATGAGAACGATATGGTTGTGCAAATTGTTCGTCCCGCAACTGTTTGTGGATATTCTCCGCGTATGCGACTAGATGTGTCTGTAAATTTATTAACAATGCAAGCTTTAACCAATGGTAAAATTACAGTCTTTGGAGGAGGCCAGGTACGTCCAAATATCCATATTGATGATATTACTGACTTATATATACACTTAATTGACCACCCAGAAATAACAGGGATTTATAATGCAGGCTTTGAAAATATTTCAATTAAAGATATTGCTACTCTAATCACTAAAAGAATTCCTGCAGAAATTTCAGTTACTCCATCAAACGACCCAAGATCATACCGTATTAACTCTGATAAAATACTCGCTACAGGTTTTAGACCGAAAAAGACAGTTGATGATGCTATAAAAGAAATAATTCAAAAATATAAAAATAATGAATTAAAAGATGAAGATTGTTTTTACAATTTAAAATGGATGCAACAAACTGTTCTAAAAAATAAATGAAAATAAACTCTAATATTAAAGATTTTTTTGAAGGCTACTCAAAAAAACTTCAGGAAGTTCTTCAGGATTCAGATTGGTCTCCTATCGAGGAGTTAGCTAATGATATGCAAAAATGCTGGAATGAGGGCCGCCATGTATTCTTATGTGGTAACGGGGGAAGTGCCGGCAATGCAATCCATCTTGCTAATGACTTTATATATGGAATTGCTAAGACAACTGGCGGCGGCCTAAGAGCAATTTCGTTGTCTGATAATTCAGCGGTAATAACATGTCTGGCAAACGATATAGGCTACGATTATATTTATTCTGAACAATTAGCCGTTCAAGCGGATAAAGGTGACTTATTAATTGTTCTTAGTGGAAGTGGTAATTCATCTAATATTGTGCGTGCCTTAGAACAAGCTAAGAAGCTACAGGTAAAATCATTTGCTGTGCTAGGCTTTAGTGGCGGAAAATGTAAACAGATTGTCGACGTACCAATCCATTTCCCAGTTGACGATATGCAAATAGCAGAAGACCTTCAGATAATTGTTGGTCATATGCTTATGCAATGGTTATATAACAATCGACCTGAAAAATAATATGGTAAAAAAATCTACAGTATTAGTTTCCGGAATCTTCAATATTCTTCATCCTGGCCATATGCGGCTTTTAAAATTTGCTAGAAATTCTGGTAAAAAACTTATAGTAGTTGTAGAAGGAGATATCCATGCCGGGGAGGATGCATTTATATCAGAAAAACTTCGCTTAGAGGCTGTGCAAAGTCATAATTTGGTTGATGAGTCATTTATCTCTGATGAGCCGATTGAAAAAATTATTTCTCGAATCCAACCTGATATTGTAGTTAAAGGGAGAGAGTACGAATTAGTTGAAAATTCAGAATTAGAAGCAGTTCAATCATATGGAGGACGACTAATATTTAGTTCTGGGGAGACCTTTTTTTCATCAGTAGATTTAATTAAAAAAGATTTCAAAGAAATTGATGCCCATTCGATTACCTTGCCCAATGAATATCTAAAGCAACATAATCTCACCAAAGAAAAGCTTATCAGTCGCCTAAAAAAGTTCTCTGAATTAAAAGTTTGTGTAATAGGTGATTTAATTGTAGATGAATATATCGATTGTCACGCGTTAGGAATGTCACATGAGGACCCATCTATTGTAGTGACTCCAATAGATACTCAAAAATTTATTGGTGGAGCCGGTATTGTTGCATCCCACGCTTCAGGTTTAGGCGCATCTGTAGAGTTTATTTCGGTAACAGGCGATGATGAATCTAGAAATTTTGCTCTTGAATGCCTTTCTAATAATCGAGTGAATGCAAAATTACTCATTGATGAGACGCGACCCACGACTTTAAAGCAGCGCTATAGAAGTAAAAATAAAAGTTTATTGAGAGTGAGTCATCTGTATCAAGGTGCAATTTCAGTAGGACATCAAAATCAAATGCTTGAATTAGTAAAAGATGAGATTAGCGATACAGATTTATTAGTATTTTCTGATTTTAATTATGGCTGCCTCCCACAGTCCCTAGTAGGTGATATTATGAATATTACTAAACAATATAAATTATTTGTTGCGGCTGATAGCCAATCATCTTCTCAGATTGGTGATATTAGCCGCTTTAAAAATATGGATCTTCTGACTCCAACTGAGCGAGAAGCTAGAATTAGTACGCGGAATCATGAAGATGGTCTTGTTGTTTTGGCTGAGCGCTTAAGACAGGAATCAGCTGCAAGGAATATCTTGCTTAAGTTAGGCGAAGAAGGTTTGTTGGTCTACACAAGGGAAGATAAGGATGACAGGTCGACGGACAGAATAAAAAATCTTAACAGCGCTGTTAAGGATGAAGCAGGCGCAGGCGATTCACTATTGATTACTAGTGCTATGGCAATGGCTTGCGGTGCAGATATTTGGGAGGCGGCATGTCTTGGATCATTAGCTGCAGCATTACAAGTTGGAAGAATTGGAAATACACCACTAAGTATTGATGAGTTTCTTCAGGTCCTAAATTAAATAAAATATTGGTTTTTTCGAAACCCTATATAGATAATAAAAATGAGAACAATACTTCTAGCAGCTGGATTCGGTAAGCGTTTATTACCGCTAACTAAAAATATCCCAAAGTGCCTAGTCCCCATAAAAGGAATTCCACTTTTAGAAATTTGGCTGACGCGATTAGTAGCATTTGATTTAGGACCTTTTCTTATCAACACCCATTACCTGTCAAACCATGTTGAGTCATATATTAGTAGTAGTCAGCATAAAAATAAAGTAACAATAGCTAATGAATCAGTGCTTATGGGAACAGCAGGCACATTAATCAAGAATCTAGATTTTTTCCAAGGTGAGGATGGCCTACTAATCCATTCTGATAATTACTGTTTGGCTGATTTTAATGCCTTTGTTATCGCGCATCAAAATAGACCAAAAGAATGCTTGCTAACAATGATGACTTTTCGTACTAATAATCCATCTTCATGTGGAATTGTTGAATTAAATGATCAAGGGGTAGTGACTAATTTTTATGAAAAAATGTCTAGCCCACCAGGAAATCTGGCTAATGGTGCTATATATATATTATCTGCCGAATTGATAGAAATAATAAAAACAGAGTTAGCTGACGCGAAAGATTTTAGTACAGAAATTCTTAATCATTTAATTGGCCGTATTTTTACTTATGAAACAAAAGAATTATTTATTGATATAGGAACCCCAGAAACCTACAAAAAAGCTAATTCTTAATACAGCAATATTTTTTGGTTTTTTTAAATTTATTAAAAATGATCCATAGCAATTAAAGGGCGAAAAACTCGTCCAGTTTCAAGATCCTTAAGAGCATCATTTATCTGTTCCAATTTATATCGCTTAGTAAGGAGAGATCCTAAAGGTGTATCTTCTCTTTGAAATAAGTCATGCATTATTGGTATATCCCTATCCGGAATAGTGGCCCCACCCCAGCTCCCTAATATAGACTTTCCAGATATAAGCTCATGGGGAGCTATTTTAATCATTTCGCCATCAGGTGGATGGGAAGCAAAAAGAAGTTTTCCACCATTTTTTCGAATTAGCGAAAATCCTAATTCAATAGTAACTACCTGCCCAGCAGATTCGATGCATCTATCAGCACCTCCATTTGTCAATTTCTTTATATCTTGCTGAATGTTAGGACTAATTGAATTAAAAATATGTGTTGCACCTAATTCCTTAGCTAATGATAATTTTTCATTAGAAATATCAACAGCAATAATTGTCCTAACATTTAGTGCTTTTAGTGCCATAAGAGCAGAAAGACCGACCCCCCCCAAGCCAAGAACAATAATAGATAAATCAACGGATGGTTTTAGTTCGTTTAAAACCATCCCTGCGCCAGTAGGAAGCGCGCAACCAAAAAGTACTGCTATATCAAAAGGTAGCGATATTGGTTTTTTTACTAATCGACTTTCGGAAACAATAGAGTAATTAGAGAAAGTAGTTACGCGACCTGAATTTATTGTTTGATCGCCACAGGTATACTTAGCTCCAGGAGCATCCAGACCATCCCCCTTAACCCAACCTAAAATTACTTCATCACCAGATTTAATTTTAGTGACACCTTCACCAATCTCTTGAACAATGCCAGAGCCCTCATGACCAAGAAGATGAGGGAGCCAACTATCTGCACCTCTTTTACCTTTAACCTCCATAAGTTGACTGCGACAAACTCCGCTGTATAAGATCTTAATTAGTACTTGGCCGCGAAGCAGCTGCGGCATACTTATTGATTTTATTAATAGTGGTTTTCCGAGTTCTTCTAAGACTGCAGCATTAATCTTCATTATTATTTTTCACTTCTTGGGTAAAATAATTATTGATATAGTCAGCCAATCCGTCATTTAAGGAAGTCATTTCAAGACTCTTAAAATTTTGTGCTAAGAAGCTCGTATCAAATTGTTGCTTAATAACTCGATTGTCCGCTATTTTATTTTGCACAGTAATGTCGACTTTAAAATTTAGCTTAGAAACAATATTTTTAGAAATACCAGATATAGTTTGGCTCTTGCCTGTAGCAATATTAAAAATTCCGATTATTTTATTATCAACTATGTTCTCAATTATCCGTGATATATCATTAACTAGAATATAATCTCTTTCGATATTAGGGTTACAGGTTATATTAATCCTTCGGTCGTTAATAGCAGATGCTACCAATCGATTAATTGTACTCCCTGCCGCATCACCTTTTCCATATACACCACAAAGTCTGAGGATTGTTAAATTAAAGCCTTTGATATCAGATTCTTTTTTTAAAATAATCTCACTATCTAATTTTACTTTAGCATAAAAATCTTTTGGATCGACAGGATTTAACTCAGTAATCGGTAAGATTGGATCTAGACCGTAAACATCTGTACTACTAATAAATATTACATGCTTAGCGCTAACAGGTATGACCTTTAAAAAATTTTCAATAATTTTTATATTCCTATCATACGAATTTCTGTTATTAGAGATTAGTCGTGTTACGGCTGCAGGAATAATAAAAGTAGAGGAATGTGGAATGCTTTGAAACAAAATTGATAGTTTTTTTTGGTCTAAGAGGTCACATATTTTTCTATCAATAAGATTGACGTAATAATATTTTTTTTTAAAATATGTGGTTATATTGTTACCAAGAAAACCGCCACCTAAAACTACAATGGATTGAGAATTATTTTTTTTGCTCATTCTAATTATTACTCAAATGCAATGTATGGCCACAACTAATTTTTGGCTAAATAACTTTGACAGAAATATTATCAATTGTTTCCTTTATTTCATAGGGTAAATTTTTATCTAATATTTTTGGAGTATCTTTTGGAAGTAAGTAACCGCATCTATTGCAACCGCCTACAGTCAACTTTGTGCGTATTGTATCTTTAAACTCCTGGAATGTACGACTAGATATAATATCGGCTAATTTTTGTTCTTTAACGTTCCCCATTTTTATGGCCATGCATGGAAAAAGGTTCCCGTCGACATTAATATGAACACTTTCCCACGGAGCCTTACATGCTTTAAAATCAGCTACATTGTGATTGCCGTTATTAATGAATCTTAAATCAAGATTATCGACGGGTTTAGTGCTATTGAGGTCAACAACTTTCGGGTGTACGAAACATTTTTTATTTGTAGCAATATTATATTTCCTAACTTTTTCTAGCTCATTTAATATCGTCGGGAGGTTCTTGTAAACATAGGATTTTGACTCGTGCATCATATTTTCTAAAGGGAGCATATGGTCAGCATACTGAATTGATGAACCTTTCAATAGCATGAAGCTATGCGTATCACATTTAAGTTTCTCGATACAATACTTATGAATATCAAATAAATCACCTGCATTCTCATCGAGAACAACTGTTTTTGAGTCGAGTACTGTACTTGATCCATATTTATCTCTTTTTTTGCTAAAGCGACGCATTAAATCTTCTGCCTTAGCCCATTGATCAGGAACAACGTCTCTAACTTTATTTCCAATATCATCAACTGATATTGAAAGGACCTTGAAATTTGGGGTTGATAGAAGTAATTCAATTATTTCATCAGTTAGTAAAAGACCATTAGATATGATGTTGCATGTATGCTTTTTAGTAACTGCCTTAAAAACTTCTTGAAAGCCTTTAAAAATAAATGGCTCTCCACCTGTTAGTGTTACATGAGCATATTCAGGGAGCTGATCAATTACATCAAGCCATTCTTTGGTTGAAAGACTTCCATCTATATGATCTTTTTCTTGAAAGCAAAATGTACATCTGAGATTGCATCTGTTTGTTAGAACAAAAACATATCGATGAGGAAGCATAGATGGCGTAGCATATATTTTTTTAGAAAAATCTATGCGTGCTTGATGATAGTCTGTATTTTTTACGTTGGCCATGTACTTTTATTTTTTAAAATTTTTCATATATTCTAGGCTTAAAAAACATTCATTATGCTATAAATTCTTCTTGGTTGATAATTTAATATCTTTTTCAGTAATGGTCTTGAACTATCTAGAGCGGTTATTAAAATAATAGAGTCTGTAATATTATCACTCGAAAATTTTTCAATTTTAGGGGAAACATATGGCAGATATCTACCAACTCTATCCTCATTGTCGTCGTAAATTTTTGAAATCCACTCTAGATTAGATTCCATATGATAAGCGACCAGTGGCAGCATTTGAGCGGCCCCTAACCCTATAACTTGCTCTCCAAAACCTAGAATTTGATTTAAAGATTCATGGAGTTGATTTTTGTATATATTAAAGTTATCTGCGATTGCTTTCGCTTGAATGATGTTGCAACTATTTGTTAGCACTTTTTCTTTATTTATTTTACTATTTTTTCTAAACCAATAGAATGAAGTGCCCCCCCAATAAGAATAATTATATTTATTTCCTATAAATTCACAGCCAATCCGCTCTATAAGGAATCTCATTGATGAGTACGAAAAATACTGTAAGTGCTGATGAAAAATTTGATCAAACCTTCTTTGGTTGATTGTGGATTCAAGACTAGGTACTTCTATGAAAAATAAGCAATCATCAGCAGCTATATCAACTAATTTAACAAACTCCTCATATATGCCATCGACATGCTCAAAGGTGTGGGCTGAAACAATTAGGTCTGGCTTCACATTAAAGTCTGTGCCATCTAATTCGCTGATAAATTTTCCTTTTACGGATATTTTATCATCAGCTATGAAGTCTTTACCTTTCCATACAGGATCTATGCCAGTTAAATTTTTTGCTTTACTAGATAATTTCTTTAATAGATATACATCATTACATCCAATTTCTAGAATCTGACTAAACATTTTTTCCCCAACTACACTCTCTATTACTTTGAAAAAAAAGTCATTACCAGTCGTAGAAATATTGCTTGCTGATGTTCTATGGGTATAGCTATTATCGTAGATAATATCTGCATCTATTACATTTTTTAATTGACCGTGACCACAATTTCTACAGTAATTGAAACCTTGGTCATACAAATCATCCTTTAGGTTCCTTTTATCAAGATAAAGCCCGGTTAATGGCATTTTTGGCAGCTGAATCAATTCAACTAAATCATTTTTCGAGCAGATGTTGCAAGTTTCTACAGTTTTCAATGCATCCCCTCCAGATCTACGAAGGAATAATCTCCCGAGTAGGATGAATTCATTAATAATTTCCTCCAATCATTTGTCGAAAAATAAGATACTGCTAAAGTATTCCATGCGTGGTGTTCATCATAATCTCTTACATTTCTAAATCCAGAAATAGTTATATAGGAGTATGACTTTTTAACTCTTTCTATTTCTTTAATTGCGTTTGGTAACAAAGATTCATAAATTTCATTTAATGTATTTATGCAGATAACTAAATCAAATTCATTATCTTTATATGGCAATTTGTTTATAGAACCAGCACGCATATATTTTTTCACTTTAGGATGAGCTTTTAAAATAGCATATTCTGAAATATCAATACCTGAAATACCAACGCCTGGAACTAATTTTCTAATCTCGTACAGAAGAAATCCTTTGGCACATCCAATTTCCAGAACCTTAGACTTTTTAGTGATCTTATAATAATCAACAATATCTTTAGCAACCCCCTCAAAGAATTTTGGATCATAGTAATATCCGCCATAGCCCTCACTTCTTTTTCCATCAAAATAACTTTTACCAATTTTTCCAACATCTTGTTCGATGTACTGATCTAGTAGGCTACCCACCAGATTACTTCCTGATTCACAATGTGAGTTCTGCTTTAAATCTTCATCAGAATGAAGCCGTTTATCCTTGCCCTTAGATGTCTCAGGATCCATGCTTCGTTGTCTAATAATTTTTTTTGTATATGGGTAGCGCTTCATTAAATTAAGATCTTTACCTCTTAATTTAATGTCCTCAACCCTCTTCAAAGTTGATAAAGAATTGTATAGCGACCTATCAAGATATGGATACATATCATCAAGAGCTAGTGGTGAAAAATTACCACTAGAATCCTTAACAAAACCCTGCCTAGGAACAATTTCTTGATTTTCACTTATTAGTACCTCACATATAATGGGCGAGCTTTCCGACATAATCTCTTTTATTTTTTTATGTAACCCTCGTTGAGAGGGTAACAGCCTATATTTTATATTAAATGCTTTAGCAATTTTCTTTATATCAAGTAAATGTAAACCGGTATCAGGCGTAGAGCCACAAAATTGTTTGTTTAAAAATTCACTTTGAGTCGATTTAATTGAGCTGTATCCATTATTATTAAATACAAAAATAGTGATAGGCATTTTTATGTTTGAGATTAATTGCAATTCCTGAACATTAAACGGAAGACTCCCATCACCTATAAAGCATACAATTTTTTTTGTTTTGTCCGCATAATGGACGCCAATAGATTCAGGTATTCCAGAACCCATTGAGCATAGACTGGTAGATAAGATAACTCTTTGCTTATTTTTAATCTTTAATGACTGGAAAGAGGAGAAAACAATTGTTCCACCTCCATCAATCACATACGAATAGGACATGTCTAACATTTCACTTAGTACATGTTGAAAATAATATGAATTGATCTTATCTGTATTTTTTTTGTAGCTTAGAGCAATAAGATTCTGTTTTTGGTATTTACTTATATATTGAAACCATTCTTTGTTGGTATTTTTATAATTAAATTTAGTTTTGTCTAGGTGGGTAAAAAGTTGATTAATATCACAATTTATACTGTGCGTTAACTTAAATGCGGAATTATCAATTTCATTTTTATCTATATCTATCATTATAATTCTTGCATTTGGCGCAAATCTGTTAGGTCTTATCGTTACAATGCTTGAGTTTAGATGGCTGCCAATTGCAATAATTAAATCAGAATTATGTAGTGCCAGATTTGCACCTCTATGACCAGCTATTCCAGGACTCCCAATATTTAATATATCTTCAGAATCAAAAGCATCAAAATTTGACCATGTAACTACATATGGAATTTTAGTATTTTTAATAAATTTCTTAACTAATAAATTGGAATTAGATAAACGAATCCCATTCCCAGCAACAATAATCGGTCTCGATGATTTTAAAAGAGATGTATTTAAAATTTTAGAAAATTTATTTAATAATTTATTGCTTACAGTTGAATATTTTTCAATTTCCTCTTTACTTGGGTAGAAAGATAATTGGTCTTTTATTCTAATAAATGACCATCCAATATCAGCTGGTATATCAAGCCAAACTGGACCTGGTCTACCATTACTAGCATAATAAATTGCTTTTTGCAGTTCGTACCGAACATCATTTATGGAATAAATAGTTTTTGCATATTTGGTGACTGACCTAACCATTGAAACTATATCAATCTCTTGGGTTCCCACCTGCCTTAAATTTCTACCATTTATTGTTTGATCTGTTCTGGATTGACCTGAGAGAAAAATACATGGAATAGAATCAAGCCACGCAGCTGACAGACCTGTTAATGCATTTGTTGCACCAGGACCAGTTGTGAATATTCCTACCCCAAGTTTATTTTTATATCTACTGTATGAATTAACTGCAAATGATGCTGATTGTTCATGATTAAAATAAATTGCTTCAGTTTTTGGATTTTTTTCAACTGAATCAAATAGGTGAACAGCTGCACCCCCTGTCACACCAAAAAATTTTTCACAACCATTCTTTTGCAAAAAATCGATTATAAAATCGGAACATTTAATAGCCATAATTAATTGTCATCAACTTTTTGAAAGTAGTGGCGAGCTTGACCGCCTTCAACTGGAATAACAGAACCTATACAAAATGATGCTTTTTCAGAACAAAGTAAGGCTACAATTGGGCTTACCTCGTCTGGCTGTCCAAATCTTTTTAAAACAGTCCTTTCATTTAGATATTTTTTTGCATGCTCTGAATTAGCGTTGCTTGTTGTCCAGTGACCGTCTTCCGTTATTATTACTCCAGGTAATACTGCACTCATCACTATTCCTGTTTTCTCAAGCGCTAAAACTCTAGCCATTGACCTCGAGTAAGCGGTATACGCTGACTTTAAAGAGCAGTAAGGAACTGTCCCACTATTTTCCATTGCTGCACCTGCGGTAATATTAACTATTCTTCCCCAGTTATTTTTCTTCATTATCGGGATAACTTTATTATTAATTTCTATTGCGACCCCTAAAATTAATCTAAATAATTTATGCCAATCATCCAGTGGGCATAATGGATCAACAATACCTTGAGCTGAACCCACATTATTCACAATTATATCTATTGATCCAAACTGACTCATAACTGAATCAACTAGCTTTGATGGTGCGTTAATCTCAGTTAATTCACATATAAAACCTGCACAATTATTATTTATTTTTTTTAGTTCAGTTAAGGCATCCTTAAGTTTTTCATCGCTGCGGCTGGTGATAATTACCGTTGCACCTTCTAGTGCAAGATCGGTAGCAATAGCTTTTCCAATTCCAGATGCCCCCCCAGTAACTAAAGCAATCTTATTTTTTATTCCTAAATCCATTCCTATTTATCCTTTATTCTATTGAAGTGTGATGCAATACCTGAGTATGATTTTAAGATTATAGAGCAGTCTGCACTATAAGTAATATAGCTAACGCCATTGTTTATTAAAAATTCTAGCTCCTTATTATTTGATGCAATAGAACCTAAAACAAAACCTGAGTCTAATACTTTATCAGCCATCGCTTTGAATGTTTTGATAAATCTAGGATCATCAAATTTTCCGGGAACGCCGATAGAAATTGATAGGTCATACATCCCAATAAAATATATATCAGGCCTCTTACTTTCTAAAATTTTATCTATATTTTTTAGAACATTAACACCTTCCAACTGAGGGATTAGTAATAATTCTTTATTATAATCAGGAATAAATTTTTCAATATCATAAGAGGCATATTTTGCTGAGGATGTGAATGGAGAGAGCCCTTTTTCTCCTTCTGGAGGATATAGAGAGTATTTAATAATCATACCAATGTCAGTAAGAGAATTTACATTAGGAATTTGAATACCATCAACATTAATTTCTGTTGCTTTTTGAATTTCTGATTTATTGACAGAGGACACCCTAAGAATCACTGAGGTGTTATTTTTATGCGCAGCCATTGTCATAAGTTGAGCTTTTTCTATAGATATTGGTGAATGCTCATTATCAATGATAATAAAATCAATATCAGAGCTCGATATAATATCAACGATTTCGACTGAAGGTACTGTAATCCATGTACCAATACAAGATTGTTTTTTATTTATTTTTTGTTTTAGTAGATTTTTCATTATTTTTTATCCAGTTAGCAGCTTCTACAATTTTATCTTCTTGCCCACCAATAATTTTTGCTTTACCTAAGTAAGCATATATCTTTCTTGGGTCAACATCATATATCGCTGCAACTTTTTCAATATGCTTATTAAATCCAGAAAAAACTCCAGTAAGACCACTAATTACTGCACTTGAAGTTATTGTAGGTGATTTATCGATAAATTTATTCATTGCTAGTTCTGATGCATCAAGTGCGGAATATAAATCAATCCCTGTTTGGTATTTCATCCTTTGTAAAACGGCAACAAGAACTTCTAACTGAGCATTTCCTGCGCCAGCACCAAAACCCTTGATAGATGAATCAATAATTGTTGCTCCATTCTCAATTGCTGTTATTGAATTGGCAATAGCTAAACCAAGATTATTATGACCATGAAAACCAACTTGGATTGATAAATTCTTCACTAGGTAAGAGATTCTACTCTTAACGTCTTCGGTAATATAGTTCCCAGCAGAGTCAAAAATACTAACTCCAGACGCACCGTACTCTTGAAATAATTTTGCTTGTTTAAGCAATTCTTTTTTATCTACCATATGACTCATCATTAATGCGCCATAAACCTTAACTCCATTTTTTTTTGAAAACTCTACAAAATTCTTTGATATGTCTGCCTCGGTACAATGCGTCCCAACACGAATTATATCTACTCCAATATCTATAGCTTTAGTTAAGTCATCTTTTATAGTTGCAAAGCCTGGCATGACATGAACAGCCAGC
>Ga0307998_1000777_pt1 | contig 17683 bp, 11 predicted proteins | sample Davwhametageno37_FD_203147 | JGI IMG/M metagenome (GOLD analysis project Ga0307998, IMG submission 203147) | Marine microbial communities from Davis Island wharf, Antarctic Ocean - #37 | ecosystem: Environmental > Aquatic > Marine > Unclassified | place: Antarctic Ocean: Davis Island wharf... | reverse complement strand
AGATATGATGGTCTCTTCTGTAGCTCAAGGTGCAATTGGAGATGCTCAAATAGAATTGGGAGATATCGATGCTGCGGCCAGTGCATACATGAAAGCTGCAAATCTGAATAAAAATGATTTTAGCACTCCTATCTATTTAATGAAGGCAGGAAAAGCTTTTGAATCAGTAGGTTCTTATAACAAAGCAAAGGACGCATATAAAAAAATCATGGACAACTATCCTGAGTCTAACGAAGGACGTTCAGTTGAAAAATATTATTATAAAGCCAAAACTTTAGCAGAGAATAGCTAAACTGGCAAGCAGGATATTATAATTTTGATCCCAATCTGAATTTTCAGGTTGGGATTTTTTTTTGAAATTATGGCAACAATAGGCAACAATTTATCGAATTACGATGCAAGTAAAGTTCCAGACGGAAAAGACTTTCAAATAGCAATTGTCGTTGCTGAATGGAACGAAGAAATTACATCTGCCCTCGCTAAAGGAGCATACGATACACTTCTAAAACATGGCGTTGCTGAAAACAATATTGTTGTAAAGCATGTTCCCGGAACCTACGAATTACCGTTAGGTGCTCAATTTTGTTTAGAAGACAAAAATTACGACGCAGTTATCTGCGTTGGAAGTGTTATCCGCGGAGAAACCGAACACTTTACTTTCGTTTGCGAAGCAGCCGCTCAAGGCATTAAAGAAGTGGGTCTCAATTATAACCGACCCGTCATATTTTGTGTCCTTACGGATAACAATATTGAACAAAGTCGAGCACGATCTGGCGGAAAACATGGCAACAAAGGTGATGAAGCAGCAGTTACGGCTCTTAAAATGGCTGATTTTTAGTGATATAGAAATCGTTTTATTGCGGCTTTAATGTCTTTGTTATTTTTAGTGAACCATAACAAACATCAGCTATTAGCATTCCAAGCCAGACACTGAATTCATTATATTCGCTTTTCTGATTTTATCAGACCTTGATGAACTAAATGATAAGTCGTTTTTCCAAAATAGCATTTGTAAGTATCTTTCTACTTACCCTACTAGGTGGGCAAACCGCTGTTGCGCAAGATGATATCTTAGATCAGATTGAAGCAGAATTAAAAGCGGAAGAGGAAAAGAAAAAAGCCGCCGCTAAGGCATCAAAAAATGAGGACAAGTACAAAGCCAATTATGAATTAAGTATTCGTAAAGGTGACGGTTATATTAGAGCAAAAAAATTCGATGATGCCATTGAAGCTTTTACCGAAGCTAAAAAATGGGGCCCTTTAGAGTCTTATCCCGATGATCAAATCGCACTGGCTAAACAAGAGAAAGGAAAAGCCGAGGAAGCCGAAAAACGAGAAAAAATAGAAGCTGAGTACAAGGCAGTCATTACCGTAGCGGACGGACTCTTTAATTCAAAAAAATACTCCCTGTCTATTCCAGAGTATCTGAAGGCTAAAAAAATAGACCCTAAAATGGCCTACCCTTCCGATCAGATTGCAGAAGCCAAAAAACTTCAAGCACAGCAAGAAGCGGAAAAAGCAAAAGCCGAAGAAGCTAAGAAGGTTGCTGCCGATTTTAAGGTTGCTATAGAAGAAGGTGATGCTGCTTTAAAAGACCAAGCTTACGATAAAGCGATTGCCTCCTATCAAAAAGCAAAAGGATTGAAACCTTCCGATCCAATTCCAAATGCCAGAATAGAAACTGCGAAAAAAACTCAAGCTGATGCTAAAGCAAAAGCTGAACAAGAAAAAAATCAAAAAGAATTTGATGCGGCTATGTCAAAAGCAGATGGCTTACTTGCCGCAAAGTCTTTTGATGAAGCTATCATCGCTTATAAAGATGCACAGAAAATAAAACCATCTGATTCTGCTCCAAAATCAAAAATAGCAGAAGCTGAAACCCTCAAAAAACAGAATGCCGAACAGGCTACAAAAGCAAAATACGATGCATTGGTCACAGAGGCTGACAAATTACTGAAGGATAGCCAGTTTGAAGCTGCAAAAGAAAAATACGGAGCAGCATCAGCCGTTTTGCCGCATGAGACCTATCCCAAAACTAAAATCAAAGAATGTGAAGAATTAAAAGTTTCTGCGGCGCAAGCTGAACTAAGAAAGCAATATGATCTGTTGGTTAAAGACGCAGATGGCTTATTGGAGAGTGAAGAATTTGATGCAGCAAAAGGAAAGTATCAAGAAGCATTGTCGTTAATGCCTCATGAAACCCATCCTAAAACCATGATTACTGAAGCAGACACACGAAAGAAAGCTAAAGCAAATGGGGAAATAAGAGCACAATATGATGCAATTGTAAAAGAAGCAGATGCATTAGTTAAGACTGAAAACTTTGACCAAGCCATTGCAAAATATAATGAAGCAAAAAGAATAATTACTACTGAAAACCATCCTAATGATATGCTTCTTGAAATTGAAAAACTTAAGAAGCAAAAAGCCAGTTCGGCTCTCGCTGCTGAGTACGAAGTAGAATTAAAAAAAGGAGAAGCACTTCTTAAAGAAGAGAAATTTGACGAAGCTGTTGCGTCATTTGAAGCTGCGCATAAAATATTACCTACTGAAAACAAAACCACTGAATTAATAACTGAAGCAAAAAATTTAAAGGAGCAAAAGAAACAAGGTGCCGTCCAAGCTGAATTCAATGCGAAAATCACTGAAGGAGAAAGTCTACTTAAGTCTCAAGAATTTGATCAGGCAATAGCTAAGTTCAATGAAGCAGCTATCATTCTGCCAACTGACAATAAGGTTAAATCATTAATTGAAGAAGCGAAAAAGGAAAAGTTAGCTAAAGAGCAAGCTGTTGCATCAGAGAAATTCAATGCATTAATTAAAGAAGGCGATGCGGCATTGGACTCGGAAGATTTTATAACAGCTCGCCTAAAATATAATGATGCTTTGGCAACTAATAAAGCCGGAAAAAATACGGTTGACGCTAAACTAGCTGCCCTAGCTCTTAAGGAGAAAGAAAAACAAGAACAAGAGATTGCCGCTTCTGCTGCCGCTGACAAACAAAAGAAATTCGATGGACTGATTGCTGATGCAAATCAAAAAACAAGCACAGGCGATTACACTGGAGCTATGGCCAATGTATCAATGGCGTTAGCACTATTCCCTGACAATAAAGAGGGAACTGCTCTGAAATCAGAATTAGAGGCAAAAATTCAAGAGAAACAAGCCAAGGATGAGGCTTCAGCTGCAGCAGAAAAAGAAGCCAAAGAAAAAAGTGCTAAAGAGCAACAAATCAATCAATTGATTGCTGATGCTAAACAAGAAGCGAGTCAAAAGAACTACTCTATTGCCTTAGCTAAGATTCAAAATGCACTCAACATTGACAATACAAGTGAGACGGCATTAACGGCAAAATCAGAGATTGAAACCGCACAAAAAGCCTTTGATGCAGAAAAACAACTGAATGCTGAAACAGCCGCTGCTGCAGAAAAAGAACAGAAGGATAAAGAAGCTAAAATAACGGGTCTTCTTAGTTCCGGTGGTGATGCTTTGGCGAATAAAGATTTCTCTACTGCAGAAACTGCCTTTAACGAAGTATTAAGTCTTGACCCAAATAATGCAGCAGCTAATGCAAAACTAGCAGAGCTGAAAAACCTTAAAGAACAAGACGCTCTTGCGGCAGACCAAGCGAAAAAAGATGCTGCCAATAAAGCAGAAAAAGAAGAATTAAGAAAACAAGTTGGGGATTTATTGACCCAGGGAAACCAATCCTTGAGCGAAAATAATTTTGATGCGGCCTTAGCGAGTTTTAACTCAGCATTGGCTCTTGACCCTTCAGATTCTGACATAACGTCTAAAATTACAGAAGCAAAAAGCAAAAAATTAAATGCAGAAAATTCTGCTAAGGCAGATGCTGATGCTAAAGCAGCAGAACTTGAAGCGGCCAATCTCGCTAAGGAAAAAGCAAATAAAGAAGCTGAAATTCAAGCGTTAATTACTAAGGCTGAGGACCTGGAACTTTCCGGAAAGTTAATCGATGCTAAAGTGATTTACAATGATGTTCTTGCTATTGATGTTTCAAACTCCGTTGCGAAAGCAAAAATTAGTAGCATTGATTTGAAGTTGGCTAAATTGGATCAAGACAAACAAGCAAATGAAGCAGCTGCTAATGCCCTAAAAGAAAAAGAAGCTGAAACAGCAGCTGCAGCAGTATTAGCCCATCAAAAAGCTGCTAAAGAACAACAAATTCAAGATTTGCTAACACAAGCGGACAATTTATCGCTTCAAAAAAACTACTCTGAAGCTAAGGCTAAATATCAAGAGGTATTAGCTATCGATAATACTAACAGCGTGGCTGCATCTAAAATTACAGAGATAGATTCAAAAATTGCAAATCAAAACAAAGAACAGTTCGCAAAAGAAGCAGCCGCTAATGCCCTGAAAGAAAAAGAAGCTACAGCAGCAGCCGCAGCTTTAATAGCCCAACAAAAAGCAGCTAAAGAAAAACAGATTGAAGATTTACTAGCACAAGCAGACAATTTAGCGCTTCAAAAAAACTACTCTGAAGCTAAGGCTAAATATCAAGAGGTATTAGCTATTGATAATGCTAACAGCGTGGCTGCATCTAAAATTACGGAGATAGATTCAAAAATTGCAAATCAAAACAAAGAACAGTTGGCAAAAGAAGCAGCCGCTAATGCCCTGAAAGAAAAAGAAACCGCCGCCGCAGCCGCAGCCGATATAGCCCAACAAAAAGCGGCTAAAGAAAAGCAGATTCAAGGTTTGCTAACACTAGCAGACAACTTAGCGCTTCAAAGAAACTACTCAGAAGCTAAGGCTAAATACCAAGAGGTGTTAACTATAGATAATGCGAATAGCCTAGCTACATCGAAAATTACTGAGATTGACACCAAAATTGCCAATCAAAATAAAGAACAGCTGGCAAAGGACGCTGCTGCTAAAGCTGGTCGAGAAAAGCTTGCCGCTGATGCTGCAAAAAAAGAGTTTAAGCAAAAAATTGCAAGTCAACTTGCAATTGGAGATCAAATGGTCTCCAATAAAAACTACGCGGATGCTATTGAAGCATTTAGAAAAGTTATAGAATTAGATCCGCAAAATTCGTTAGCAAAAACGAAAATTAGTGATGTAACTTCTTTGATTCAATTAGAGGAGGACAAACGAAATAAAATGAACGCTAAGCAGCGTCAAGATCAGATTACTGATTATTTAAATGAAGCAAAATCCTTGGTAGCTACGCGTGAATATCAGCAAGCTAAAAGCAAATACGATAAAGTCCTTTCATTAGATGCTTCGAATGCGGCTGCGGAAAATGGATTAGCAGCAATTCAATCTCAACTCGATGGATTGGCTGCTATTGAAGCTCGGAATTCGTCTAATAAAGACGCTGAACTCAAAAAAGCAAAAGAAGTAGATCGTATTCTTGACGAGGGCTTCGACTTATTTGCCGGAGGTAAATATGATGAAGCAATTCAAAAATTCAAGGAAGGCGTAGATTTAGATCCTACTAACTCTGAAATAAAACAAGCAATTCATGATGCATTGGAACAGCAAAATCGCTTAAGAATGATCATGTTATCTAAAAAGTCAAATAAACCGAGACCCCAACCCAAATTTGAAACTCAAAATATTGGTGGAAACGAAAGAACGGACAAGAAGAAATATCAAAACGAATTAGGCAATGCCTACCCTGAGGGAGTTACCGAAACAGAAAAACAAGAAAAACGAAAAAAGATTACTACTCGAGTAGTAGTTAAAGAAAAAGTGGGATCAGAATATAAACGGATTTCATACGATTGGGGTGGAACGTATTATTTCAAAAACGGTGAATCCGTAGGAACCTATATCTGGCAATACGAAACTCGAAATCCTAATTAACCCCAAGTAAGAGGATTGAATTCCCCTTCCTCTATTTCTTCATGATTTCCATCGTTTCGAAAAAGTTTCATGGTATTACCTCTTCCCTTCAAAAAATACTGATCACCCTGAATTTCAATTAATGAACATTCTCTGAGCCCTATCAAATTGGTATTAGGATGCAATACCTTAAATTCTTTTAGTCGTGTATCTCTGGTTTCTCCTCCATGACCCGCAATGCTAGCATTACTATAATGCACATTCAATTGAAATGGAAGTTGCCCTAATCCACTAAAACTCTCAGGTTGTACAATAGGCATATCGTTGGTAGTAAATAGATTGGGACAAGTGGTGTTACTTCCAGCACTCCAACCCATGTAAGGCATTCCGGCATCAATTCGATTATTCATAGTGTCCATTAAATCCAACTCCTGCAGTTGCTGAAACAATCGGAATGTATTCCCCCCTCCTACTGCAAGAGCCTCACATTCTTCAATTGCCTTTTTAGGATCGTCAAATTCATGAATACCAACTACTTCATGTCCAATACTAGAAAATACATCTGATACCGTTTTGGTATATTCATCATAGGACATGGTAACTCCAGCATAAGGGACAAATAGTACCTTTACTTTATGCGCACCTAGAAAATCTTTGACAAATGGCTTTCCCCAGTTAAAATAAGGTTCACTCGGAATAGATGAATTGCTTAGAAGAAGTAGTTTTTTCATGAGACAAACTTGCAAATAATCAGACAACTAAAAACCCACAATTCAGATTAACAAGTAATTGAATTTCGAATCTCTACGAAACCAATCTTTAAAAATCAGTTAGATATACTTTTTCGATAGAATGGTATGACCCCGAAACAAATTGAAGGATGTACCAAGAAGATTGAAGATCGATAAAATCTATTTCTTGTTCATTCTTGACATTTTCAAAAGAAACAATTTCCTCACCATATAACCCAATTATCTTAATTGCAACACTTTGGTTAACAGGACAAAATACTTGAAGCGACCTATTTCGAAATACATATTTAATTTCAACATTTTCAATTTCTGAGTTTTTTACTGTTGTAATATCCGAATATGTATTTTTTCCATCAAAATCAGTTTGTTTTAATCTATAGTATGAACTTGAAACTGGTAAATCAACATCAACAAATTTATAGTCTTGAACTTCATTACTTGTACCAGCTCCATATACCTGGCCTAACACCTGCCAAAGCCCAGTTGTTTTCTTTTCAATCAAAAAATAATCATTATTAAGTTCACTCGCAGTTGACCAACTAATGACTACCTCTTTGTTTACAATTACTGAATTCAGAAACAATAAATCAACAGGTAGCGTAAAATTTCCTCCACCACTAAATGGAGTTGAGCAAGGACTTGGTGGTCTTGAATTACAGCAATTCCCATCGGTGCAACTCACCGTTAATGTGGAGCAAAATTGAACATTCGCATCTGATCCATTAAATTCTTGAATCGCATCATCAATAGCTATCGAATCTCCACAAACTAATGCATCGGTGTGATCAAGATAGATATCATCAGTCGAAAAGCTTGTGTTATTAATATAGCTTGTACTGTTTCCACTGAAAATTATATCATCACTAATGTCAACAAAAGAACCTGCTTCTACTTGTAAATTACCAAGATTGACAAAATCATCGTTTGAAGTAGTTTTTAATGTTCCTCCGGTTGAAACCACCGTTTTACCTTCAAACATTAATCTCTTTGTACTTGTTAGCGTACCTCCAGATTGAATCCATATATAGCCAGTGTGGTAAAATGCATCAGTTCCATCTCCATTAAATCCACCAACATTTGCTCTATTCAAGTCATCAGGGCTTACACCAGCACTGCCATTATCACTGATACTGCTAATTTGAATGGTATGCCCATTAAGAATGACTACCGAGTCGGTTCTTTGAGGTATTGTTGGAGCGCTAGCTCCTACTCCACTTGACGATAAAGTCCAAGAGGCTGTTGAGCTCCAAGCACCACCGGTGGCATTTCTACTATAATATACTGTAGCGCTTAATTGCTGAAAACAGATGAGGAAAAAAACACAATTCCTAGACGGTAAAGACCAAGCATATTTTACATTACAATTAAACAAAAGCGTGAAACTAAAACGTAAAATTTTAATTGTTAGTCCTTAACTAAAAATTTGATTGATTTTTAGATGAAAAGCAAGTATAAAAGTTAGTTTACCAAAATCATTTTTTCAAAATGAGCATTATCTACTCCAATGATTCCTAAAACATACCAACCACCTGAATATTCAGAAAGGCTAAATTCAATGCTTTGACCTTCAAAAACGTTGTCGAAAGATTTATCAAAAATAATCTTCCCCTCTGCTGTCAAAACCTGCACTTGCGTCAATTCCTTGTGATCCTCCAGAAAATTAACTGCTATCAGTGAGCCTTTTTGTATGAATTGATATTTATGGCTTTGCGCCTCCATAACTTCACTCTTAATAATATCACTTAAATCTTCTTTTCCATCGAAATCAATTTGTCGAAGTCTATAATATGCATTAACAGTAACATCAACCTCATGGTCAGTATATGTATAATAGTTAATTTGATTTGTTGTTCCGTTTCCTACAACCTGACCAACAGCTTCCCATTCATCATTTACCATACGTTCAACAACGAAATAGTCATTATTGACTTCTGAAGCAGTCTCCCATTTTAGTTCAACTTTATCTTCAAATGTTTCAGATAAAAAACTCACTAATGAAACCGGCAAAGTACCAAGGCTCGCTCCCCAACCGCTTAGGTCAGCTTGGTCAGGACCTGTTTTTTGTAATCCAGAACCGCCAACTGTCAAATCAGTTCCATCAATCGTAAGTGCGCCATTTCCAGTAGACCTACTTATGGTTGCTGCTAGGCCTAAATTGATAATAGACGTCGAATTCAAGATGAGCTTACCTTTATTTGCTAGGTTTAGAGAAACATAAATAAAAATAGCTACACCATTTAATGATACCGTCGTGTTTGTTGGCACCGCAACTGCATGATCAACAATAATTGTATCTCCATTTTGAGGAACCCTATTTAAATCCCAAGTACCAGCAGTAGTCCAATTCCCATTGCTAGTTGAGGTTATTGTAGTTGCAAACGAGTCATTATAAAAGAAAATAACTGCTAATAATAAGAATGATTTTACCGAGTATCTTAAAAAGATTTTTTTCATCTTTATTTCAATTAACTGGCCGTAAATAACTAATTCATTGATTAGTAAACATCTCACAACAAAAGAAACATTTCATCGATAAAAATATCATTATATCGAACGAAAAGAAAGCCAACTAAAAATTGTCAAAAAGGCCATTTTATAGTTCCCTTTCACACCTTAAATAATCTGTTTATTCTTTTAATTTCTGTCTGCAAACGAACCTGAATTGTCAAATTGTCACCTATTTCCTAGTGGCACATGCATTGAATAGCGAAGATCGTAGCAAATTTTAAATTGAATAACCCTAAATAACTGAAAAAATGGCAACAGGAAAGATTAACGTTCAAGCGGATAACATTTTCCCCATTATTAAAAAATTCTTGTACTCTGATCACGAAATTTTTCTTCGTGAATTGGTTTCAAATGCAGTTGATGCAACTCAAAAATTAAAGACACTTCAAAAAATTGGCGAATTCAAAGAAGAATTAGGCGATATTCAAATTGAGGTTTCTTTTGACGAAAAAGAAAAAACCATTACGATTGAGGATCATGGTCTTGGAATGACTGAAGAAGAAGTTAAAAAATACTTGAACCAAGTTGCATTTTCTGGAGCAGAAGAATTCGTAAAAAAATACGAAGGCCAAGCTGAGCAAATCATTGGTCATTTTGGTTTAGGCTTCTACTCTGCTTTTATGGTTTCTGAAAAGGTGACTGTAGAAACCAAATCATTCAAAGACGAGCCAGCAGTCCTTTGGGAGTGTTTAGGAGATACAGAATTTAAAATCAAGAAATCTAAAAAAGAAACACGTGGTTCAAAAATCACTTTGCACATTGCTGAAGATTCTAGCGAATTTTTAGCTGAACAAAGAATTACTGGAATCCTGAATAAGTACTGTAAGTTTTTACCTGTTGAAATTAAGTTTGGAACTAAAACAATTAGTGTTGATGATCCTTCAGGAGCAAAAGACGACAATGACAATGCAAAAAAGATAGATTCAATTGTTAAGAATGTAATTAACAATCCAAATCCTGCTTGGAACAAAAAACCGGCTGAATTAAAGAAAGAAGATTACAATGGATTCTATCATGAATTGTATCCTTCAACTTTTGAGGAGCCATTGTTCAATATTCACTTGAATGTAGATTTTCCTTTCAACCTAACTGGAATTTTGTACTTCCCTAAATTGGGAAATGCGAACAACTTACAATTGCAAAAAAATAAGATTCAATTGTATTCTAACCAGGTATTCATTACCGATTCTGTTGAAGGAATTGTACCTGAATTCTTGACTTTATTGCACGGTGTAATCGATTCTCCAGATATTCCATTGAATGTTTCTAGATCTTATTTACAGTCTGACGGAAACGTGAAGAAAATTAGCGGTCATATTACCAAAAAGGTTGCTGACAAGCTTGCTTCTATGTTCAAGAAAGACAGACCCGATTTTGAGCAAAAATGGGATGACGTTAAGATATTCATGGAATACGGTATGCTTACCGAAGAAAAATTCATGGAAAAAGCGCAAGGTATTTACTTATTAAAAAATACCGAAGGCGTTTATAAAACCATTGAAGAATTCAAAGAAGAAATCAAAGAGAAGCAAACCGATAAAGATGGTAAAATTGTTATTCTTTATGCTTCTGATATCAACGAGCAACACTCCTATATAGACTCAGCTCAAAACAAAGGCTACCAAGTAGTTGAAATGGCGAGCCCTCTATCTTCTCACATTGTTCAAATGTTAGAGTCCAAAGTAGAGAATGTGACTTTTGCGCGTGTAGATTCTGACACCATTGACAAATTAGTGGCTAAAGAAGACGTTGCAAAGCACAACTTATCTGAAGATCAAGAAAAAGACTTAAAAGAAGTAATTGAGAGTGTTGTAGATAAAGCTGCTTATACGGTTGTTCTTGAAAACTTGAGCGAAGACGATAGTCCTATGCTAATTACTCAAAGTGAGTTTATGCGTCGGATGAAAGAACAGAGTGCTGCTGGTGGCGGTGGAATGATGGGTATGGGAAATATGCCTGACATGTACAACTTGGTTGTAAATGCTAATCACCCATTGACTAGTAAAATTCTTATGGAACAAGATGCTGAAAAGAAAACAAAACTGGCAAAACAAGCTGCTGATTTAGCAAAACTATCCCAAGGTCTCCTAACAGGAAAAGATCTCACCAGCTTCGTTAAGCGAAGTGTAGAATTGATTGATTAACTTAAAAATGCCGATTGAATATTCAATCGGCATTTTTTTTTGTCTTTAAACAAATGCGTTTTATTGACGCTGTTGGTTCGTTTAATTCTTACTTTGGAAAGCTTCCAAGAACTTTAAATACTAGTTTGGTTCCTTCATAAAAAGAAGGGACATTTCCAGTTAAATAAACAAAGCGATAAAACTCCAACTGTAAACTTTAATTAAACTATGAACGCAGATAACTTTTTTAACTCTGAAGAACGCAAGAGAATAGTATCAGCAATTGAACAGGCGGAGCTTAATACTTCAGGAGAAATTCGTGTACATATAGAAAACCACTGTAAAGGCGACGCTTTAGACCGTGCCGTGCAAGTATTCTCAACGCTAAAAATGAATAAAACACAGTCAAGAAATGGTGTTCTATTGTACTTAGCTATAAAGGATAAACAATTTGCTATTATTGGTGATGCGGGGGTTAATGCAAAAGTAGCGAACGATTTTTGGGATAATACGAAGTCCATTATGCTTAATGAGTTTAAATCTGGGAATTTTTGCGACGGATTAGTAAAAGGAATTGGATCAGCTGGAGAGCAGTTGCAAGTTTTCTTTCCTTATCAATCCGATGATATCAATGAATTGAGTGATGATATTTCATTCGGCGAAAACTAAACGATGAAAAAGTTAATTCTGATAATTCTATTGACTCCAAGCTTACTTTTTGGCGCCAATACTCAAACATTTGACAAAGAGGGTATTCCCCAAAGGCCATCCCCTGAGCGCTTTGTCAATATTATCGAGGGATCACCTCAAGTCTTTACTTCCGAGCAAAAAAATCAGCTAGAATCGGCATTAGTCGATTTTTCAAAAAATACAGGCATCCAAATTATGCTGGTCGTTGTCCCCAATTTAAATGGATATGAAAAAGCTCAAATGGCTGAAGGAATTTGCCAGAAATGGGGATTTGGAGAAAAAACTAAAGACCAGGGAATTGTGTTTCTACTAAAACCCGAAACAGGTAATTCAAAAGAACATGTTTTCATTGCAATTGGAGGCGAGTTTGAAGGAATAATAACGGATGAAATCGGGGAACGAATTGTAGAGGTTGAAATGATTCCTTCATTCTTAGAAAAAGATTATTTAAGTGGAATATCAAAGAGTATTGAAACGCTAAATAGTCTAGCACTAAAAGAGTTTACAGCCAAAGAATATTTGAGTAAAACAGAAAGTGTATCAAGATTTTTGACCCTTTTACCGATTCTAGTTTTAGTCCTTGTTTTTCTTGTTTTACGAACAAGAAGTGGCAGTCGAAGAAACTATTCTTCAAGTACAATACCTATTTGGAAGGCAATGTTTCTAGGTGGTTCTTTAGGTAGTGGGAGTCATGGAAGCTGGAGTGAGTTTTGCTCTAGCTCTGCAGGAATCGGTGGTTTTGGTGGCGGTGGCGCAAAAGGATCATGGTGATATTACAATTGAAATAAGAAACTAAAAAATGGCAAATTATAGTAAATGGATAGCCGGCGGATTAGGCTGGGCATTTGGAGGGCCAATTGGTGGAATCGTAGGTTTTGCTATTGGCAGTTTATTAGATGGTGCCTCTCAAGATAACAGGTTAGGACAAGAAACTACGCATCCATCAGGGAGAGGAGATTTTAATGTAAGCCTGTTAGTGCTTAGTGCTGCAGTAATGAAAGCTAACGGCAAAGTCAAAAAGAGCGAATTGGAGTATGTTAAGCAGTTTTTGATTGGTCAATTTGGAGCTCAAAATGCAAAAGAGCTATTAATTGCTCTAAGAGACATACTAGACAAACCCATCCCTCTGAATGAAGTAACAGCTCAGATTTCCATGAATATGGCTGCGCCTATGAGACTTCAACTTATGCAATACTTATTTGGAATTGCAAAAGCAGATGGTATTGTTGATCAAAGCGAACTCGATTTATTACAACAAATTTCAAACGGGCTCCGCATCTCACCGGCCGATTTTAATTCTTTAAAATCAATGTTCTATGTGGATTCAGCCACACATTACGATGTACTAAACCTTAAGAAAACCGCTAACGAAACGGAGATAAAAAAGGCTTATCGCAAATTAGCCGTGGAATATCACCCCGATAAAGTTGCTAACCTAGGCGAAGAATATCAAAAAGCAGCAAAAGAGAAATTTCAGAAAGTTCAAGAAGCCTACGAACAAATAAAATTAGAGAGAGGTATTAAATAATGTTTGAATTTAGAATTGTTTTGAAGAATTCAATTTTGTTCTCAGGTCTAAGAGGTGTTATTTTATAAATTCGCAGTCCTTTAAAAAACGAAAGAAAAACACGATATATGAATTTTGATCTTATTGTATTGGGAAGCGGACCAGGTGGCTATGTAGCTGCTATTCGTGCAGCGCAACTTGGCCAAAAAGTGGCGATTGTTGAACGTGAAGAACTTGGGGGCATTTGCCTGAACTGGGGATGTATTCCTACCAAAGCACTCTTAAAAAGTGCGCAAGTATTCAGTTATCTATCTCATGCCGAGGATTTTGGTATCAATGTTAAAGATGCAAATGCAGACTTTAGTGCAGTAGTTAAAAGAAGTCGAAGTGTTGCAGAAAAAATGAGTAACGGAATCCAGTTCTTAATGAAAAAGAACAAGATTGAAGTTATCATGGGTTCTGGAATTCTGAAATCGGGAACAGAGCTTGCGGTTACTGATGACAAAGGAAAAGAGACCGTGTATTCTGCCAAGAATATTATTCTTGCTACTGGTGCTCGATCAAGAGAATTGCCTAATCTACCGCAAGACGGAAAGAAAATAATTGGTTACCGTGAGGCAATGACATTGCCAAAACAACCTAAGAAATTAGTTGTTGTAGGTTCTGGTGCTATTGGTTCTGAGTTTGCTTACTTCTACCAAACCATGGGAACTGAGGTAACGCTTATCGAATACATGCCAGAAATTGTTCCTGTTGAAGATATTGAAGTATCAAAACAACTGGGCCGTTCATTCAAGAAATCAGGAATGAAAGTTATGACTTCTTCAGAAGTACTTTCTGTTGATACTAAAGGAACGGGTTGTAAGGTTACTGTTAAAACCAAAAAAGGCGAAGAAGTAATCGAATGCGATGTAGTTCTTTCTGCAGTAGGTATTGCTACCAATCTTGCTAAGATTGGATTAGAAGAAGTTGGAATTGCAACTGATAAAGGTAAAGTATTGGTAAACGATTTTTACCAAACTAATCTTCCTACTGTATGGGCAATTGGCGACATAGTTCCTGGACCGGCTTTGGCACACGTTGCTTCTGCTGAAGGAATTACAGCAGTGGAAAAAATGGCTGGGCTAAATCCTGAAGCTATTGATTACAATAACATCCCTGGATGTACTTATTGTTTCCCTGAAGTAGCTTCTGTAGGCCATACAGAACAAGCAGCAAAAGATGCAGGTTACGAATTGAAAGTAGGTAAATTTCCTTTTTCAGCTTCTGGAAAAGCAAGTGCTGCTGGACATAACGAAGGTTTTGTAAAGTTGATATTCGATGCTAAATATGGCGAGTTACTAGGTGCTCATATGATAGGTTACAACGTAACTGAACTGATTGCAGAAATAGTTGCAATTCGGAAATTGGAAACTACAGGTCACGAGCTTATCAAAACGATTCACCCTCACCCTACTATGAGTGAGGCAATTATGGAAGCAGCTGCAGCTGCTTATGATGAAGTAATTCACATTTAGTAAAAACTAATTTTAAAAAAACTTCTTCCTCTTCAAAGGTTGAAGCTTTTTTTTGTCCAATATTTATGACTTTTAGCATTTTCTAAATCTATAATGAAAAGCATTTTCTACCTTCACGACGTGAAGAAATTTGTACTATGTGTGGAATAACAGGCGTCGTTTCTTTGACTGAAGACCAATCGGTACTATCGCACATCTCGGCTGCAACAAAAGCATTGGAAAAAAGAGGTCCAGATGCTGAAGGATTTTTTTCGGAACCCAATATTGCTCTAGGCCATAGACGCTTATCGATTATCGATACGAATAATTCTGCCAATCAACCTATGTATGATTATACAGGAAGATTTGTGATCGTATTTAATGGTGAAATTTATAATTATAAGTTATACCGAGAAATGCTTCAATCTAAAGGGGTCCTATTTACTACCGATTCGGATACCGAGGTTCTTTTGCAACTGTATATCAGTGAGCAAGAGAAATGTTTAGAAAAAATAAACGGTTTTTTTGCCCTTGCAATTTTTGACAAAGTTGAAAAGTCACTTTTCATAGCAAGAGATCGAGTTGGTATTAAACCACTACTCTACACTTTTCAGGATAATTTCTTTGCATTTGCCTCTGAACTAAAATCATTAGTCAAATATCCACTTCAACGTTCTCTAGATAAGGTTTCTATATTTAACTATTTACAGCTCAATTATATTCCTGCACCAAACAGCATTTTCGAAAATGTACATAAGCTGGAACCTGGTCATTATCTAAAAATCCAAAATATTTTTGACATACAGGAAGAGGAAAAGATTTCGGTTAACTACTACTCCATTCCCAAACCTAAATTCACCCACGAAGATCTAAATCCACTTTCCTACGAAACGGCAAAAACAAATTTCATGGAATTGCTTAAAGAATCTGTTCAAAAAAGAATGGTTTCTGATGTTCCCTTAGGAGCATTTTTGAGTGGTGGCATTGATAGTTCTGTTATTTGTGCTTTGGCCACTCGGTATACGGAAAAGCTTAAAACTTTTTCAATTGGATTCAAAGACCACCCGTTTTTTGATGAAACTGATTATGCCGAAGAAGTTGCCGAAAAGTTTAAAACGGACCATACCACCTTCAAACTAACCAACCAAGATTTATTAGATCATGTTGAAGAAGCATTAGATTATATCGATGAACCATTTGCCGATTCTAGTGCAATTAATATGTTTATCCTTTCTAAAAAAACCAGAAAAGAAATTAAAGTTGCCCTAAGTGGAGATGGTGCTGATGAAATGTTTGCCGGTTACAATAAACATGCAGCGGAGTTTAAAGCTAGAAACCCAGGTAATTTAGGAAAAGTAGCTGCTAGCCTAGCGCCGTTAATGAAACCATTACCTAAAAACAGGGACAGTAAAATTTGGAACGCAAACAGACAATTACAGCGATTTGCATTAGGAATGAAGCTTCCAGCAAAAGAACGTTATTGGCAATGGGCTACCTTTAGAAATGAAGAGACTGCAAACTATCTTTTGCACGAATCGAATGTCGAAAAAATTCATAGACTTACTGATGGCGCCTACGATTACAAAAAACGAAAAGAGCGAATTTTAAAAAACATTTCTAAAGACGGAACTTTAAATGACGCTTTATATACGGATATGCAATTGGTACTGCCAAACGATATGCTATTCAAAGTAGATCATATGTCAATGGCTAATGGCTTGGAAGTTCGCACTCCTTTCCTTGACCATAATTTGGTCAACTTTGCTTTTGAAATACCGGTACAGTTTAAAATCAATCAGAGCATTAGAAAGAAAATTGTTCAAGATAGTTTTAAAACAATTCTCCCTAAAAAGCTTTACAATCGACCGAAAAAAGGTTTTGAAATCCCTGTGACTGCTTGGTTAAAAGGAGAATTAAACCACCTTATAACTGCAGATTATTTTAGCCAGTCATATATTAATGAGCAAGGCCTTTTTAATTGGTCGGCAGTTGAAAAACAGCTAAAAAAATTGCAGTCAAATGATGTAGGAAATTCCCCTGGAACGATTTGGAATTTATTGCTTTTTCAGAGATGGTATGTCAAATACATGCACGTTTAAGATTAATAGATGACTAAAGTCCTGAGAATTCTAAACCGTTTTAATGTAGGAGGTCCTACCTATAACGCAACCTATTTAACCAAGTTTCTTTCAAATGAATATGAGACTAAGCTCATTGGTGGAAATAAAGATGAGTCTGAAGCATCCTCCTTGTATATGGCTCATAATTTAGGTCTAGAACCAGAAGTTATTTTTGAAATGAGACGATCCATGAATCCAATTCAGGATTGGAAAGCTTATCAAGAAATTAAAAAAATAATTAAAGAATTCAATCCCGACATTGTACATACGCATGCTTCAAAAGCGGGCGCTATTGGCAGGCTTGCTGCTATTTCCTGCAAGGTACCTGTGATAGTGCACACTTTTCACGGGCATGTTTTTCATGGCTACTTCAATCCAATAATCACAAGGATATATAAAACTGTAGAACGCTATTTAGCAAAAAAATCTGATGCGATAATAGCCATTAGTGAACTGCAAAAAAATGAGCTCACCCATATTCACAAAATTGCTCCAGCCGAGAAAATATCAGTTATTCCATTGGGATTTGATTTGGATCAATTTACCGAAAACAGTGAAGCAAAGAGGGAATCCTTCAGGTCTCAATTTGGCATTAATGAAGGTGAGCTTGCAATTGGAATAATCGGTCGACTTGTTCCCATAAAAAATCATCAGCTATTTATTAAGGCTGCGA
>Ga0307998_1000775_pt1 | contig 17697 bp, 16 predicted proteins | sample Davwhametageno37_FD_203147 | JGI IMG/M metagenome (GOLD analysis project Ga0307998, IMG submission 203147) | Marine microbial communities from Davis Island wharf, Antarctic Ocean - #37 | ecosystem: Environmental > Aquatic > Marine > Unclassified | place: Antarctic Ocean: Davis Island wharf... | reverse complement strand
GGTGACTCTATATGCGACTCTTTGTTAAAGAATCATATTCATATCGAACATGCATGTGAAAAAGTATGTGCATGCACCACTTGTCATGTAGTGGTAAAGGAAGGGCTCGAATCACTAGATGCTTCTGATGAGGATGAGGACGATATGCTTGATAAAGCTTGGGGGCTATGCCCACAATCGAGATTATCTTGTCAATCTATCGTAAAAGATAAAGACCTTACAATTGAAATTCCTAAATATACAATTAATTTAGCAAGTGAAGGATAATAGACTTACCTAAAAACTAACTCCATATCCAATACCAATTGCGTTGTATTCACTATCCCCTATTTTTCTTTTAAACCCTAATGATAGGGATCTGCCCTCGGTAAGCTTATATCCAACGCCTACTTTTAATGTTTTTGTATAATCACGGTACTTATCTGTATCAAATGCGTCACGAAATCTTACCCCCCCTTTAATAGACCATTTATCATCTATTTTATATTTCAAGCCTGGAGTGATAGCCCAAAAATTAAAGGTTTTTGTGTTTGTATTTTTATTGCCAGCGCCAACTCTCATATATACATTTAAATTGTCAAATATTTTAACTTTACCAATAATTCCTCCGCCTATTCTTGTGCTAAATCCCTTGATATCTTTTTGTTTATGCACTGCTTTAATCTCTGTTGAGAAATTACTATTAATTTTTAGACCAAATGTAAGCCCGCCTTCATTCGCATCTTGCCCACCATCTTTACCATTTTGCTGGCCAAACGAAATTTTTCCATAATAATTTTCTGCCATAATATTTTTTGTCATTAATAACATAATAATTAAGATAATTTTTTTCATAGTGCATCTCTAAATAATTAATTAAAATTTAACAGGTGAATTATCTAATTCGAATATGACAAATAGATGACAAATTTTTATATATTTCTTTAATTATATTATGTAGAAAGTTTGAATTACAACTCTAAAAGAATAGAATTCTCTTTATCTATTTCAAATAAACCTGAGGATAAGCTATATACGCCTCCTACAATTCCAATTTTTTTATCTTTAACCATCTGATTTATGATTGGACTATGTTTAAGTATTACTTCTATTTGTCTCTGAACATTCAAAAAACAAACTTTCTCAACAAACAATTCATTTTGAGAGTCTCTATGATCCTTATTGTTAATAGATTTTTCTGATTCAACAGCGGGTTTAATTAATTTAATAATTTCTCCAATATTTCCTCCCTCATATGCGTCACAGGCCGCCTTAATTGCACCACAATTAGAATGACCCATCACCACAATAACTTTTGAGCCTAACTGAGTACATGAAAACTCAAGGCTACCAATTGCCTCCTTTGATGCAACATTTCCAGCTAATCGAACACTAAATAAATCACCAAGATTTTGATCAAAAATAAGTTCAGCAGAAGTCCTTGAATCACTACAGCCTAAAATAGAAGCAATGGGCTGTTGTTTATCTTTAAGTTCCTCTCTTATGCTTTTCATATTATATTGGCTTTTAGCATTATCAATAAAGCGCTGGTTACCCTCTATTAATATATTAAGAGTTTCTTTTGGTGTTATGTTGACTCGATTAATTTTTGGAGATTCTTTCATATTAGGACTCGGATCTCATTTGTGGAAATAGAATTACATCCCTGATGCTTGCACTATTTGTTAGCAACATTACTAATCTATCAATTCCAATTCCACAGCCCCCAGTTGGCGGCAAGCCGTATTCAAGTGCTCTTATATAATCAGCATCGTAATACATTGCTTCTTCATCTCCAGATTCTTTTGCTTTTACTTGTGCTTTAAATCTCTCTGCTTGATCCTCAGCATCATTTAATTCAGAGAATCCATTTGCAATTTCTCTTCCTGCAATAAATAGTTCGAATCGATCAGTAAGGTTAGAGTTGTTATCAGATGTCCTTGCTAAAGGCGACACTTCAATAGGGTAGTCAATAATATAGGTAGGATTCCAAATATGCTCTTCTGCCACTTCTTCAAATAAAGCTAGTTGATACGCACCTAGTCCAGAATTAATTGGTAATTCATGACCTACTTTTTTTAAGGCATTAGTTATAAATTCTTTATCGTCTAAATCTTTTTCTGAAAATTCTTTAGAATATTTTGTAATTGCTTCCACTAATGTTAGTCGATCGAAAGGAATGCTAAAATCAATTATTTTACCCTGATATTCTATTTTTTCTGATCCAGAAACCAACTGAGTAACTTCTCTAATGCATGATTCAGTAAAGTCCATAAGCCATTGATAATCGGTGTAGGCGGCATAAAACTCCATCATCGTAAATTCTGGATTATGGCGGACACTTAACCCCTCATTTCTAAAGCTCCTATTGATCTCAAAAACACGATCAAAACCACCTACTACCAATCTTTTTAAGTAAAGCTCAGGGGCAATCCTCAAAAACATTTCCATATCCAAAGAATTATGGTGCGTTTTAAAAGGCCTCGCTGTTGCACCGCCAGGGATTGGGTGAAGCATTGGTGTCTCCACCTCTAAGAATTTATTTGTCTGCATATAATTTCTTATATCTGAAATTATTTTACTTCGCTTTAAGAAAGTTTGTTTTGTGTCCTCATTTACGATTAAATCAACATATCGTTGCCGATATTTTATTTCTTGATCACTTAGGCCGTGAAATTTTTCTGGCAAAGGTCGCAGTGATTTTGTTAATAAAATAAATTCGCTTACCTCGACAGTTAGCTCATTAGTTTTAGTTTTAAATAATTTACCTTTTGCGCCTACAATATCGCCAAGATCCCATCGCTTAAAGTCTGCATATAATTCTGGCTCTTTTTCTGAATTTATCAGATCTCTTGAAACATAAAGTTGAATTCTTCCGGTAGTATCCTGAATGGTTGCAAAGCTTGCTTTACCCATGACACGCTTAAGAACCATCCGCCCTGCGACAATTACTTCGATACTCTTTCCAAGATCTTCTTTGTCGTCATTATCATGCTTTAGATGTAAATCTTTAGCATATGAATCTGGCTGAAAGTTATTTGGAAATGCAATTCTTTTTTCTCGAATCTCTTTTAGCTTAGACCTTCGCTCTAAGATAATTGAGTTCTCGTCCTTTTGGACTGGTTCTTTATTGTCAGTCAATTTACACCCCTTGTTTTAAGCTTTCACTAATAAAAGGGTCTAGATCTCCATCCAAAACCCCTTGCGTATTTCCTATCTCAACTGAAGTTCTTAAATCTTTAATTCGCGATTGATCTAAAACATAATTTCTTATTTGCTGACCCCAGCCAATATCAGTTTTTGCATCTTCAACTGCCTGCTTTTCTTCGTTTCTTTTATTCAACTCTAATGAATATAATTGTGCTTTTAGCATATTCATTGCCTCAGCTTTATTCCTGTGCTGCGATCGATCATTTTGACATTGAACTACAGTATTTGTTGGTATATGTGTAATTCTAACAGCAGAATCTGTTTTGTTAATATGTTGGCCGCCTGCGCCTGAGGCTCGGTAAGTATCAATTCTTAAATCTGAGGCATTAACATCAATCTCAATCGATTCATCAATTTCAGGATAAACATTTACACCAGCAAAAGAAGTATGGCGTCGGCTGCCTGAATCAAAAGGTGATTTTCTGACCAAACGATGAATTCCAGTTTCAGTTCTGAAGTACCCAAATGCATAATCACCAGATACTTTTAATGTCGCCCCTTTTATTCCTGCCACCTCTCCTTCGGATAGTTCTAATACCTCGACTTTAAATTCCTTTCTTTCTGCATAACGCATATACATTCTTAGCAACATATTAGCCCAATCTTGAGCTTCTGTACCGCCACTTCCTGATTGAAAATCAATAAAACAATTGTTAGGGTCCATAGGATTAGAGAACATTCTTTTAAACTCAATGTCATCTACTTGCTTTTCAAGTTTTACTGTGTCTTGTTGGATGGTCTCAAGAGTATCTAGGTCTCCCTCAGCTGAAACCAAATCAAAAAGTTCTTGATTATCTTTTAAGTGCTTGCTGAGATATTCTGCTTGGGAAACTGTCATTTCTAGCATTTTTTTTTCTTTACCAATTTTTTGGCTCAAAGCTCGGTCAGACCATGATGCTGGGTCTTCTTGTTGCTTCGATAATAATGCTATCTGTTTTATCTTTGCATCAATATCAAAGATACCCCCGTAATGTATCAAATTTCTTACATACTAATAAGATATTTTGCTTTAACAATCCAATCTCTTCTTGATCCATATTTGACCTTTACCTTTTATGTGTTGTGAAAAATTAACTGTTATTATAGCTGTGAATAGCTCTAAATTACATAATCAAAAATATGTCATATATCTGTCATAATTGTTGTTTAATCTTTGTAAAGTTACTCAGTAAAAAAATTTAACACCCTTAGGAGCTATAAATAAATGAAAGAATTTAAAATTACTAAATATGGGGTCGCGGCTGCATTTGCGAGCGCTTTATTTCTTACTACTCCAGCCATATCGGCGGTAGATATTGTAAAAATAGATGGTTCAAGTACCATTTATCCAATTACGGAAGCTGTTGCAGAAGATTTCCAAATAGAGACTGGTATCAAAGTAACAGTAGGTGTTTCTGGAACTGGTGGTGGTTTTAAAAAGTTTTGTCGTGGTGATACAGTTATCTCTGGTGCGTCACGCCCAATAAAACCAACAGAAATAGCAAAATGTAAAAAAGCCGGCATTGATTTTATTGAAATTCCTGTAGCGTATGATGCAATAACAGTTGTTATCAATAAAAAAAATGACTGGGCTAAAGAAATGACTACTGAAGAGCTTAAAAAGATTTGGGAGCCAGCTGCACAAGGCTCAGTTATGAAATGGAGTCAAGTAAGAAAGGGTTGGCCTGATTCACCATTAAGATTATATGGTCCTGGTGCAGATTCTGGAACTTTTGACTACTTTACAGAAGCTATTGTTGAAGAATCTAAAGCAATTCGTGGTGATTTTACTGCTTCAGAAGATGATAATGTTTTAGTTCAAGGTGTAGCTGGTGATAAAGGTGGTATGGGTTACTTTGGCCTAGCTTACTACGTTGAAAATAAAAATAGATTAGGTCCGGTTGCGGTTAAAAATGCCGCTGGTAATTATGTTCTGCCATCATTAGAAACTATTATGGCTGGTACATATAACCCTCTTTCTAGACCTTTATTTATATATTTAAATGCTACAAAAGCAGCTTTTGATCCAAACGTTAAGAAATTTATAGAGTACTATCTAAAACATGCTGCGGTTTTAGCTGAAGAAGTAGGTTATATACCTTTCAGCAAGACAGAATATAAAGCAATTACTAAGCATTACAAAACACTAAAAACTGGTACTGCATTTAAAAAGCCATCAATAGGGTTATCGGTTCAACAAATGCTTGATTTATCAGCAGCAAATAATTAAGAAATCTTTACTTTAAAAAGAATTTGTAATATATAAATTTATCAGTATTATTTGAATGGTTCCCATTATGACAACTATGACAGCGATATTAAATGACTCCCGAGAATGATTTAATTATTAGCCCAAGATTAGCCAAAAACTTTCGAAGAAATTTAGTAGAAAGGCTGATTGAATTTGGATTATTATGCTCTGGGATTGTTGCAATATTTATTACCTTAGCAATTGTTTATGTTCTGGTATCAGAAGCAATTCCTTTCTTTGAGTATGTGAGCATTATAGAATTTTTAACTGATACAGTGTGGACTCCTAACTACTCAATCAAACATTATGGAATTTTACCTCTAGTCTCAGGAACCCTTACAACAACAGGTATTGCTCTGATTGTTGCGGTACCCCTTGGTACAATTACTGCAATCTATTTATCTGAATTTGCATCCCATAAAGTTAGAGAAATAATTAAGCCAATACTTGAGTTACTAGTCGGTGTTCCTACTGTGGTATTTGGTTATTTTGCATTAATGTTAGTTACCCCCATGTTGCAAAAAATATATCCAGATTTAACAACATTTAATATGCTAGGTCCTGGAATCGTTATGGGGATAATGATTGTTCCTTATATTGCATCGTTAGCTGAAGACTCTATGAGGGCAGTTCCGATGTCAATGAGAGAGGGAGCTTATGCTATGGGAGCCACACGTTTTCAAACAGCAATCAGAGTTATTACCCCTGCAGCAATTTCCGGGATTGTTGCTGCTTATATTTTAGCAATTAGTCGCGCCGTTGGTGAGACTATGATAGTAGCAATCGCTGCAGGACAGCAACCAAACTTCACTTTTAATCCAGTCGAAAGTGCTGCTACAATCACATCTTATATAGTTTCAGTTGCACTTGGTGATTTAGAGCATGGCGGGATTGGGTATCAGAGTATCTTTGCTGCTGGATTAACTTTGCTGCTTATGACTTTACTAATTAATATTTTAGGCCATATGGTGCGTAAAAAATATGCGGAGCGATACTAATTATGGCTACACAAAAAAAAGCTGCTAATGGTAAAGATCTGGACTTTATTCGAAGGATAATCACCAAACACAAGCGGTATGATTTTATGTTTGCTAGTTTAGGGACCCTTGTGATTGCATCCTTAACGATTACGCTTTTAGTTTTATTTCTTGATCTAGTGATTGAAGGTTATCCAAGGTTTAACTTAGATTTTTTCTCAAATTTTCCTTCTAGGCGTGCAGCACGGGCAGGTATATTATCAGCCTGGATTGGTTCTTCATTAGTGCTTTTAGTAACATTCTTCGTTGCAGTTCCTTTAGGTATTTCTGCAGGGGTATATCTTGAAGAGTACGCTAAGAAAAACTGGTTTTCCGATCTAATAGAAATTAATGTTTCGAATTTAGCTGGTGTTCCCTCAATTATTTATGGTTTATTGGCTTTAGGATTATTTGTTTATAGCTTTGGATTGGGTCAAAGTATTTTAACTGCAGGTCTTACCCTGGCGCTTCTTATGCTTCCTATCGTTATTGTTTCAACAAGAGAAGCTATCAGGGCAATACCTGTTCATATTCGTGAAGCAGCATATGCTGTTGGTGCAACAAAGTGGCAAGTGTGTCATAACCATGTAATACAGTATTCTTATGGAGGAATTTTAACAGGGGTAATTATTGGTATGGCCAGAGCTATTGGTGAGACCGCACCAGTTATAACAATTGGAGCTCTGACGTTTATTGCATTTTTACCCCCTAGTCCTATTGGTTTAGAGCCTCCATTTATAAACTTCGAATGGTTGAATTCTGGCTTTACGGTGCTGCCTATTCAAATGTTTAATTGGATTTCACGGCCACAACATGCGTTTCATATTAATGCTGCAGCAACTGGTGCGGTGATTATAATGCTTACCCTCGTAATGAATGGTTTTGCTATTAAGCTAAGATATAACATTAGGAAAAAAATTAAATGGTAAAAAATAATACTAAAAATAAAATAGAACATGATGAGATAATTAAAGCTGAATCTAAAAATCTCAATTTCTTTTATGCTGACGGAACCCAAGCACTAAATAACGTTACTTTACCCGTTTACGAGAATAAAATTACTGCGCTTATTGGTCCGTCAGGTTGTGGGAAATCAACTTTTCTAAGATGCTTTAATAGGATGCATGACCTTTACCCTGGAAATCGATATGATGGTCAAATTTTTCTACAGCCCGATAATACCAACATTCTTTTGCCAGGCGTTGACCCAATAGAGGTCCGTATGAGAATTAGTATGGTGTTTCAAAAACCAAACCCTTTTCCTAAATCAATCTATGAAAATGTAGCTTACGGGCTTAGGGTTAGAGGTGAATCAAACAAGCGTAGATTAGATGAAAAAGTTGAGGAGGCATTAAAAGGCGCATCATTATGGAATGAAGTAAAAGATCGCTTACAAGATCTTGCATTCAATCTCTCGGGTGGTCAGCAACAAAGATTATGTATCGCAAGGGCTTTAGCAACAGAGCCGGAGATTATGCTTTTTGATGAACCAACTTCAGCGCTAGATCCAATTGCTACAATGAATATAGAAGAATTAATGTCAGAACTAAAACAAAAATTATCAATATTAATTGTGACTCATAACATGCAGCAAGCTGCCAGAATTTCTGACTATACTGCTTATATGTATCTTGGAAAATTAGTTGAATTCGATGCAACCAATCAAATCTTTACAAACCCGTCTAAAAAAGAAACAGAGGACTATATCACTGGTAAGTTTGGATAATTAAATTAGGACTTTATTTTTTCAATTAAAAACTCTGCCGCTTTAATCGCTTTTTCATTATCAGGCCCCTCTGTCATAACTCTTATAAGTGGCTGAGTTCCTGACTTCCTAATAAGAATACGCCCTTTATGTTCCATTATTAATTTTGCATCACCAATAGCTTTCTCCATCGATGGTGATGTTAGATTTACTTTTTTTGTAATTGGTAAATTAATCAAAATTTGTGGGTACATTGGAATAGATCTTAATGCCTCATCTATAGGCTTTTTAATATTAATGATTGCATCTAAGACTTGTAATGCGGAAATAATCCCATCACCAGTCGAATGTTTATCAGTTATAAGGATATGCCCAGAATTTTCACCTCCCAACGTCCAATCTTTCTGATAAAGCATCATTGAAACATAGCGATCCCCAACATTTGAGCGGATGAAAGGTATACCCATTTTTTTACACCGCTCTTCAAATGCTAAATTTGTCATCAAAGTGCCGACAACCCCACCTTTTAACTTATCATTCTTATGATAATTCTGAACTATTAAAAATAATAATTGGTCTCCGTCAATAAGGTCGCCATTCGAATCTACCATGATTACACGATCGCCATCACCGTCAAATGCAATACCTAAATCAGCCTTATTACGTAACACCTCTTTTTGTAAAAATTCAGGGTGAACCGATCCAGCATTATGGTTAATATTTAACCCATCAGGATTGTTATTTATCGTAATAATCTCGGCACCAAGATCAGAAAATACTTTTGGGGCAACCTGATAGGTCGCTCCGTGGGCACAATCCAATATAATTCTCATTGAGTTGAGGTTAAAACTTGGATTTACAGTATTTTTACAGAAACTTACGTATTGATCAATTGCGTCATTAACTCGCCTTGCTTTTCCTAAAAGTTCTGACGGAATATTCTTAATCTCTTGATCTAGTAATGCCTCAATCTTTAACTCAACCTCATCTGATAATTTAACACCTAAACTTGAAAAAAACTTTACACCATTATCTTCAAACGAATTATGTGATGCTGAAATTACTACCCCAATTTGAGCGCCTAATGATTTTGTTAAAAATGCTATTGCTGGAGTTGGAATTGGTCCTGTTAGAAAGACATCAACACCTGCTGATGAAAAACCTGCCTCCAAAGCTGATTCAAGCATGTAACCTGATATTCTTGTATCTTTACCAATAACAACTGATGGTTTTTTTTCATGCTTCCATGATTCAGTCAATACGACACCAGCCGCATAACCAAGCTTAATGAAACATTCTGGAGTTATTGGGTATTCTCCAGTTTTGCCTCTTATGCCATCAGTTCCAAAATATTTTCTTGTCATGTAAATGTTAGCTTATTTTAGTTGTAAAATTTTAAGTGCATTTTTTGTTTCTTTAACGTCATGAACTCTGACTATTCGAGCACCCCTTAAAACACTAATTGCAGCCATGATTGCGCTTCCATAAATAATATCATTTTCTCCATCGCCAACAATTTTTCTTACCATTGATTTTCTTGATACTCCAATGAGTAGTGGTTTTGATATGGAATTTAGTTTATCAATTGATTGGAATAATTTTAAATTATTTTCATATGTTTTACCAAATCCGAAGCCAGGATCTAAGATAATTCTTGATTTATCTATACCAAATTTCTCACAAATAATGATTCTTTCTTGAAGAAATTTTGCTACTTCTCCAACTACATCTTTATATGATGGATTAAGCTGCATATCCTGGGGACTTCCCTTCATATGCATCAAACATATCATAACATCTGAGTTTAAAACGATGTCTAAGCACCTAGGTTGTCTTAGAGCATATATATCATTAACCATCTCTACTCCAAGATCAATACCAAGTTCCATTATTTCTGGCTTATATGTGTCAATTGAAACTGGGATATTAAAATCTTTTTTTATTGCTTTTATAACAGGTTCAATTCTTTCTCTTTCCAAATCAATTGGGGTTTCCTTTGCGCCAGGCCTTGTCGATTCAGCGCCAATATCGATTATATTTACACCATTATTAATCATCATCTCAGCATGCTGAAGCGCTCTTGAGAGATTATTAAATTTTCCACCATCTGAGAAAGAATCAGGAGTTATATTAAGTACCCCCATAATTAGAGGCTCTTTATTTTTTTGGAGAAGTGATTGTATTGAGTTCATAAAAAATCAGAGGGCTTTCTCGCCCCCATCTTATTTATTCTTTGCTGATGGCTGCACCGAAATACTATCAGATGGGCCAATAGTTGGTCCTTTCTTTTTAGAAGGAGGCTTTACTGAAGCTCTTGATGGCTTCGGTGCTCTAACTTTTTTACCTGCCATTACATCTCCAATCTGATCGCTATCAATTGTTTCATACTCCAGAAGAGATTTAGCCATTACCTCCACTTTTCTTTTATTTTTTTCAATTAATTTACGAGCAATTTTATATTGTTGATCTAATATTGATTTTATTTCTGTGTCAACTTTTAGTTGAGTAGCCTCAGAAATAGACTTAGTGTTTAAAAATGAATCTTGATTGTCATCTACATAAACCATAGTACCCAATTTATCTGACATACCGTATTTGGTTACCATCTCTCTAGCAAGTTTTGTTGCGCGTTCAAAATCATTTGCGGCGCCTGTCGACATTTGCTTCATGAAAACTTCTTCTGCTATTCGACCCCCAAAAAGAATTGATATTTCTTCCAACATCTTACCTTTAAAGTTACTAAAGCTATCGAATTCCGGAAGCTGCCAAGTAAGTCCAAGAGCCCAACCTCTTGGCATAATTGTTACTTTATGAACTGGGTCAGAATTTGGGAGCAACATTGCAACAACAGCATGCCCTGACTCATGATATGCGGTATTTCTTCTTTCCTCTTCACGCATAATAAGTGACTTTCTTTCTGGTCCCATAAAAATTTTATCTTTAGCTTCTTCAAAATCTTCCATATCAACAGTTCGCTTATTACTTCTTGCAGCAAATAATGCAGCCTCATTAACTAAGTTTGCTAAATCAGCTCCTGAGAATCCAGGCGTACCCCGAGCAATAATGCCTGCTTTTACATCAGGATCAGCTGGAATTTTTCGCATATGGACAAGTAGAATCTCTTCCCTTCCCTTTATGTCCGGCAATGAAACCATTATTTGCCTATCAAAACGCCCTGGTCTTAATAATGCCTTATCTAGGACATCAGCCCTATTTGTTGCAGCTATCACAATAACTCCCGAATTTGGTTCGAAGCCATCAAGCTCTACTAGTAATTGGTTTAATGTCTGCTCACGCTCATCATTTCCACCGCCAGTTCCAGAACCTCTGCTTCTTCCAACAGCATCTATTTCATCAATAAAAATAATGCATGGTGAGCTTTTTTTTGCCTGCTCAAACATATCTCTAACTCTTGCCGCACCTACACCAACGAACATTTCAACAAAATCAGAACCAGATATAGTAAAAAATGGAACATCTGCTTCACCTGCAACAGCTCTTGCAAGAAGTGTCTTACCTGTTCCAGGAGGCCCCACCATTAAAACTCCTCGTGGAATTCGCCCACCCAACTTATGGAATCTTGATGGATCTTTTAGAAATTCTACTAACTCATGAACTTCTTCTTTTGCTTCATCACATCCCGCAACATCCTTAAAAGTTGTTTTGTTAGTAGTTTGGTCAAGTTGCCTTGCTTTACTTTTTCCAAAAGAGAAGGGCCCACCACCTTTATTACCACCCTGCATTTGTCGCATAAAGAATATCCAAACGCCAACCAACAAGATCATCGGGAACCATGAAATAAATATACTCATAAATAATGATTGTTGTTTGGCTGGTTTTGCGTCAACCACTACATTGTATTTTAGTAAGTCTGACACTAAATAAGGATCAGTAGGGGCGTATGTTGAAAACTTTTTTCCATCAGAAGTAATCCCAGTAAGATTATTACCATCAATATCTACTTTAGAAATACTTCCTGATTTAACTTGTGCCATAAACTCAGAATAGACTAATTTATTTTCATATCTTGTCGATTCAGAAAATTGGTTAAATATAGTCATCATAAAAAGACCTACTGCTAACCATATTGCTATACTTTTAAGGTTGTTATTCACATTTTTACCTATTAAATTAATTATTGAATGTTATTACTATTATATCTAAACTTAGATATCTTTAAAATCTACATCCCTACTTTCTCGTAACCTAAAACAAATATCTCCGAACTTCTATCTCTTGAAGAGCTTGGCTTAATTCTAATTACTTTTTTAAAAAATGGCTTAACAGAATCAAAAAAGCTATCAAAATCAGCCCCTATAAATGACTTGACCAATAAATGTCCATTCGGTTTCAACCAATTACAAGAAAAATCTAAAGCAAGCTCATTTAGATAAATAATTGCTGATTGATCAACTACCTTTATCCCTGATATATTGGGGGCCATATCAGAAATTACAAGGTCAACCTCTAAATTATTTAATTTATTTTCTACCTCTAACAGGACTTCATTATCTCTGAAATCACCCTTAATGAATTCAACTTTTTTAATAGGCTGCATTTCTAATAAATCCAATGCAATTACTTTACCATTTGCACCTATTTTTTTTACAGCTACTTGAGACCAGCTTCCTGGCGCCGATCCTAAATCAACTACTGTTGTATTCTGACCTAATAGGTTATATTTCTCATTAATTTCTAACAATTTATATGCAGCTCTTGAACGATAGCCATCTTTCTGAGCTTCCTTAACAAAAGGATCGGAAATATGTTCGGACATCCAGCTTTTGCTAGTTCTTGTTCTTTTCATCTGATATGATTCACATCCTAATAATTTAAGAGAAAAAAATGCTAAATTCAAAACAAATTTCATATTTAAAAGGACTTTCTCACTCTCTTAATGCTGTGGTTCAAATTGGCAACAAAGGTCTTTCCGAGTCAGTATTTAAAGAGATTGAAGAAAGTCTAAAAGCACATGAGCTTATTAAGATCCAAGTTCAAAATAATGAAAAAATAAAAAGACAAGAATTCTTAACTTTAATATGTAACAAATTAGATGCGGTTTCAATTAATCATATCGGCAAACAAATAATTATTTTTAAGGCTAATATAGAATCAAAAATTAAGCTTCCTTAATACTTAACGTATTTTTAGAATCAAAAAAATACCCAAAACACATTCAATTAAGAATGCAGCGCTTGCTATGCCGTGCCATGTTCCAGACCTACTGATAAAAACACTCTCTATTATTTCTTTTGAAACAGAACTATCTCTAATATTTTCGAGGAGAGGGTTAATACCAAAAAAACTGATCATAATTAAACTCAACATCAATATTATTAGCCAAAAAGTTATGGATTTAAAAAAAGATAAACTTGCTTTTTTAAATCCATAAAACAACAGAAAGCCTGAAGAAAACATTCCAAATAAATTCATAAAAGTAAACATATCACTTGCTATTGCTCCAGCTACATAAGAACTAGGCACCTTATTGAATAATATTGTTGTGACCATCAACATCGTCCATACTCCACCAACCCAAAGTGAAGAAATAATTATTGCTAACTTATGTAAAAATGAATTCATAAATTAAATATAAGATACCTTTATAATCTCATAATTCTTTAGACCACCTGGCGACTCAAAATCAACCACATCTCCTTCTTCCTTACCAATCATTGCCTTAGCTAAGGGAGAGTTTATTGATATTTTTCCAAGCTTAATATTGGCTTCATCATCACCAACAATTTGGTATGTTGAATTTTTCTCTTCATCTAAATCCTCTATCTCCACTGTAACTCCAAAAACACATTTTCCATCAGCGCTTAATGAGACAGGATCAATTATGACTGCTTGCGAAAGTATGGCTTCAATTTGAGCCAACCTTCCCTCTATAAAGCCTTGACGCTCTTTTGCAGCATCGTATTCTGCATTCTCAGATAAATCTCCTTGGGCACGTGCCTCTGCAATTGCTTCGACAACCTCAGGTCTATCAACACTTTTTAGTTGCTTTAATTCTGCCTTTAAGAGCTCTGCGCCATTTCTGGTAATTGGGATTTGATTCATTAAACTGTTCCTATTTAAGAGCTACCTTGATTTAAGGTATTTATAATTATTGAGTCTATTTTAAGAAGATATTTTATGCAAGCTTTGTAATGATGAAACGCTTAGTTCTTTTGAATAATTCATTGATTTACAGGCGGCTCGTGCACCAAAAAGAGTTGTGTAATAGGTAACTTTATTCTGCAACGCATTTCTCCTAATCTCATATGAATCAGCAATAGCTTTTTTATTTTCAGTAATATTCACAATAAAATCAATTTCGCCATTCTTAATCATGTCTACAATATGCGGCCTACCTTCAGCAACTTTATTTACTGAAATCACATCTAAATTATTTTGTTTTAAAATAACTGCTGTGCCTTTAGTCGCAACCAGCTTAAAGCCTAAATTATTAAGTGACTTTGCAATATCAATAACATTTTTATGATCTTCTTTTCTAACACTAATAAAAGCCTTCCCACTTTTCGGAAGTGACGTAGAAGCACCAAGCTGAGACTTGATGTATGCCTCTACAAAAGTTTTACCAATCCCCATTACTTCTCCAGTTGACTTCATCTCTGGTCCTAAAATCGTATCTACACCTGGAAATTTAATAAAAGGGAAAACAGCTTCTTTTACCGAGAAAAAATTAGGTTCAATTTCCTTTGCTAAATTTAATGACTTAAGTGTTTTACCGGCCATAACCTTAGCTGCAATTTTAGCTAATGGTCTCCCTATAGCCTTTGAAACGAATGGAACAGTCCTAGATGCCCTTGGATTTACCTCTAAAACATATATGTCCTCATTCTGAATTGCAAATTGTACATTCATTAAACCAATTACATTTAATGCTTTTGCCATAAGCTTAGTTTGCACAATCAATTTTTTTTGCATCTTCTTTGATATGCTATAAGGCGGGAGTGAGCAAGCCGAATCACCTGAATGAACTCCTGCTTGTTCGATATGCTCCATAATTCCTGCTACTACAACAATTTTACCATCTGAAATTGCATCAATATCAATCTCAATAGCATCATTTAAAAAGCGATCTAATAAGACTGGTGACTCATTTGATACCTTAACCGCCTCTCTCATATAGCGCTCTAGATCTTTTTTCTCATGAACTATTTCCATAGCCCTGCCACCTAAGACATAACTTGGCCTTACAACTAAAGGGTATCCAATTTCTTCAGCTAATTTGATTGCTTGTTTGGGGTTTCTTGCAGTTCTATTAGGTGGCTGTTTAAGGTTTAAATTTTCTATTATTTGTTGGAAGCGTTCCCTGTCTTCAGCCGCATCAATATCATCTGGTAAGGTGCCAATAATTGGAGCTCCTTCTTGCTCTAACTCTCTCGCAAGTTTAAGTGGCGTCTGACCTCCATATTGAACAATTACTCCCCATGGGTTTTCGGTCCTGATTACCTCAAGGACGTCTTCCATAGTAACTGGTTCAAAATACAATCTGTCTGATGTATCGTAATCGGTTGAAACTGTTTCTGGATTACAATTAATCATAATGGTTTCATAGCCACAATCTCTTAAAGCGAGAGCTGCATGAACACAACAATAATCGAACTCAATTCCCTGACCAATTCTATTAGGGCCACCACCAATAATAATAATTTTTTTATTGTTAGAAGCATTTGACTCACAAACCTTTTCATAAGTTGAATAAAGATATGTTGAAGTTGCCTCGAACTCAGCAGCACAAGTATCGACTCTTTTATATACTGGATGAATTTTATGTTTATATCGCAAGGCTCTTATATCTTTAGTCTTCTTTTTAACAAGCTTAGCAATTCGACTATCAGAAAATCCTTTTCTTTTTATATCAAAAAGTTTTTCGGCGCCCAGTGACTTAAAACCCGTCTCTTTAACTTTTTCTTCTATTTCAATCAAATCTTTTATTTGATAAAGAAACCATGGGTCTATCTTCGAGTGTTGAAATATTTCATTTAAAGGCAAGCCTATTCTAAAGGCATCACCGAGATACCATAGTCGGTCTGGGCCAGGCTCTCTTAACTCTTTAATAATTTCATCTATATCTGTAGATTTTTCAGAAAATCCATCCACGTCAATTTCAAGCCCTCTTAATGCTTTTTGAAGTGATTCTTGGAATGTTCTTCCAATAGCCATAACTTCTCCAACTGATTTCATTTGAGTTGTAAGCCTATAATCTGCTTTTGGAAATTTCTCGAAAGCAAACCTTGGAACTTTAGTTACAACATAATCGATAGATGGTTCGAATGATGCAGGTGTAAGTCCGCCTGTTATATCATTACTTAATTCGTCAAGGGTGAAGCCAACTGCTAATTTAGCTGCAATTTTAGCGATTGGAAAACCTGTAGCCTTAGATGCTAATGCTGAAGATCTTGATACTCTTGGATTCATCTCTATGACTATCATGCGGCCGTCATCAGGATTTATTGCAAATTGCACATTTGACCCACCTGTTTCAACTCCAACCTCTCTTAAAACATTGATTGAGGCAGTTCTCATTAATTGATATTCTTTATCAGTTAATGTTTGTGCAGGCGCAACAGTTATTGAGTCCCCTGTGTGCACACCCATGGGATCTAAGTTCTCTATTGAACAAATAATAATGCAATTGTCTTTTACATCCCTTACAACTTCCATTTCAAATTCTTTCCAACCCAGAAGAGATTCTTCTATTAGTAATTCGTTTGTAGGTGATGCGTCTAAACCTCTTTTACAAATATCAATAAATTCTTCTTGATTATAAGCAATACCACCCCCACTTCCACCCATAGTAAAAGAAGGTCGAATAATTGCAGGGTAACCAATGCCTGATTGTCCTTGTTCTGCTTCTTCTAAGCTGTGAGCTACTACAGAACGAGCCGACGCAAGGTTAATCTTGCCCATTGCTTCTTTAAATTTTTGTCTGTCTTCCGCCTTATCAATTGCTTCTTTTGATGCTCCTATTAGCTCAACATTATATTTCTCTAGCACTCCGTATTTATCTAAATCTAAAGCACAATTAAGTGCAGTTTGGCCCCCCATTGTCGGTAAGAGTGCATCTGGCTTCTCTTTTTTTATTATCTCTCTTACAATCTCCCATTGAATAGGCTCAATATACGTTTTATGCGCAATATCAGGATCTGTCATAATAGTCGCAGGGTTTGAATTAACTAAAATGACTCTATAACCTTCCTCCATCAATGCCTTGCAGGCTTGGGCGCCAGAATAATCAAACTCACATGCCTGGCCAATAATAATTGGGCCTGCACCAATAATAAGAATTGATTTTATGTCTATACGTTTAGTCATTTATTACCTTTCATCATATTGATGAATTGATCAAACAAATAATCCATTTCTGAAGGTCCTGGGCTAGCTTCAGGATGCCCCTGAAAGCTAAACGCCGGGACATCTGTCCGACTGATGCCTTGAAGTGTCTTATCAAATAATGAAACATGAGTGATTTCAAGGTTGGTAGGAAGGGATGAGGTGTCAACAGTAAACCCATGGTTTTGACTTGTTATAAAGACTTTTCCTGT